>OGPD01000589.1_pt1 | contig 39202 bp, 37 predicted proteins | sample 1552861 | NCBI WGS metagenome assembly OGPD01 (sample SAMEA2580280, study PRJEB22360) | human gut metagenome | biome: human gut; feature: human-associated habitat; material: faeces | place: Denmark | collected 2008/2010
TATATGCTGCATTTCAGCCCGTTAACGGTGCTGAATGGCAAAAGGCTAACGGTATTTCCGCTGATTGGAATACACCGGAACACATTGACGTGAAGCCTGTTTATACAAAAGAGGACCTCGAAGGAATGGAACACCTCGGCTATGCTGCCGGACTTCCTCCTTATCTGCGTGGTCCGTATTCAGTGATGTACACTCTTCGCCCCTGGACTATCCGTCAGTACGCCGGATTCTCTACTGCCGAAGAATCAAATGCTTTCTATCGCCGTAACCTGGCTTCCGGTCAGAAAGGTTTGTCCGTAGCATTTGACTTGGCTACTCACCGCGGTTATGACCCCGATCACGAACGTGTGGTAGGTGACGTAGGTAAGGCTGGTGTATCTATCTGTTCACTCGAAAACATGAAAGTTTTGTTCGACGGTATTCCTTTGAGCAAGATGTCCGTGTCTATGACGATGAACGGTGCGGTACTTCCGATTATGGCATTCTATATTAATGCAGGTCTGGAACAGGGTGCTAAACTCGAAGAAATGGCCGGTACTATCCAGAATGATATTCTGAAAGAGTTCATGGTGCGTAATACCTATATCTATCCGCCTGCATTCTCTATGAAGATTATTTCCGATATTTTCGAATATACTTCGCAGAAGATGCCTAAGTTCAACTCCATCTCTATCTCCGGTTACCACATGCAGGAAGCAGGTGCGACGGCAGATATCGAGCTGGCTTATACATTGGCCGACGGTCTGGAATATCTGCGTGCCGGAACAGCGGCAGGTATCGATATTGATGCGTTCGCTCCCCGTCTGTCTTTCTTCTGGGCGATTGGTACCAATCACTTCATGGAAATCGCGAAGATGCGTGCTGCCCGTATGTTGTGGGCTAAGATTGTAAAACAATTCAATCCGAAGAATCCGAAATCACTGGCATTGCGTACACACTCTCAGACTTCCGGCTGGTCGCTGACAGAACAAGACCCGTTCAATAACGTAGGACGTACTTGTATCGAAGCTATGGCTGCCGCTTTGGGGCACACGCAGTCTTTGCACACGAACGCATTGGACGAAGCGATCGCTTTGCCGACAGACTTCTCTGCACGTATCGCTCGTAACACTCAGATTTATATTCAGGAAGAAACAAAGATCTGTAAGGAAATCGACCCGTGGGCTGGTTCTTACTATGTGGAATCTCTGACGAACGAATTGGTTCATAAAGGCTGGGCTTTGATCCAGGAGATCGAAAGCATGGGCGGTATGGCGAAAGCTATCGAAACCGGTCTGCCCAAGATGCGCATCGAAGAAGCGGCTGCCCGTACGCAGGCTCGGATCGACTCCGGTATCCAGACAATCGTTGGTGTGAACAAATATCGTCTGCCGAAGGAAGATCCGATCGATATCCTTGAAATCGATAATACTGCCGTTCGTAACGAGCAGATCGAACTGCTGAAAGAACTGCGTGCCAACCGTGATGAAGAAGCCGTACAGAAAGCATTGGCCGACATCACGGAATGTGTTCGTACGAAGAAAGGCAACTTGCTGGAACTGGCTGTCAAGGCAGCCGGCTTGCGTGCATCACTGGGAGAAATCTCCGATGCTTGCGAAGTTGTAGTAGGTCGTTATAAAGCAATCATCAGAACTATATCAGGCGTGTATTCATCAGAAACTAAGAAAGATGCAGACTTCCAGAAGGCTTGTGAGCTGACTGCCGAGTTTGCCAAGAAAGAAGGTCGCCAGCCGCGTATCATGATCGCTAAGATGGGTCAGGACGGACACGACCGTGGTGCTAAAGTTGTAGCTACAGGTTATGCAGACTGTGGTTTCGACGTGGATATGGGACCGTTGTTCCAGACTCCGGCCGAAGCTGCCCGCCAGGCTGTAGAAAACGACGTTCACGTAATGGGTGTTTCTTCTTTGGCTGCCGGACACAAGACTTTGGTTCCGCAGGTGATCGAAGAACTGAAGAAGTTAGGACGCGAAGATATCATCGTGATAGCTGGTGGCGTTATTCCTGCACAGGATTATGACTTCCTGTACAAGGCAGGCGTTGCTGCCATCTTTGGTCCGGGTACTTCTGTGTCGAAGGCTGCTGTTCAGATTCTGGAAATACTGTTAGGTGAATAATAAAAACGTAAGTTTTTTCCAATAAAAGCCGCGCAGTTTCCGTTTGGAAATTGCGCGGTTATTTTTTCAATATAATACAGATATGACAATGAAACAGAAGTTTGCTTCAGAGAACACGACGTTTGCCGTCCTCATGGGATTGCTGGCTATCCTTTTGCTTGTACCGTCTTGTACGACGGAGGATGAGGTTCCGGATCTCTCCGACGAGGGTACGAATGGTTGGATCTATAAGATTATGGCGGATTACTATTTGTGGAATGAGGATATGCCCGGCAAAGGAAATTTGAACTTCTCACAATCTCCAGATAAGTTCTTCGATTCATTGTTGTCTGATCAGGATGGCGTAAAATACGGAGACGGATGGCTCACTTTTTCCCGGATAGAGAAAAAGGAAGAGGAGACGAAATCTGTTTCGGAGTCCGATTCGTATGGTTTTGAGTTTGCATCATATAAAAACGGCAACCTTTATTATGCCTGGGTTTTATATGTCTTGCCTGGCTCTCCTGCTACCGAGGCCGGATTGGAACGGGGGGACTGGATTATTGCTGTTGGTAGTGAGACTCCGAATGTGACGAACTTGTCTGCTTTTTATAGCGGAGGTGAAACTACTTTCTTATTGGCAGATGCGGTAAGAAAAGGCAATGAGGTCACTTTTTATAAAAGAAAAACTATTTCGGTTGCAGCTTCCCGTGCAGTGGAAGACACGCCTTTTCTGAAAGATTCTGTCTATACGGTGGGTGGCAAGAAGGTTGGTTATTTGGTTTACAACAGTTTTTCTTCCGGTCCGGACGATGAAAGTACAATCTATGACGACCGGATGAAACAGGTCTTTGCCGGGTTTAAGGTTGAAAATGTGGACGAGTTTATATTGGATTTGCGATATAATCAGGGAGGTTTGGTCACTTGTGCGCAGTTGATGACCTCTCTTCTGGCTCCGGCCGATGCTTTGGGTAAGACATTCTGTATTATGGAGCATAACGAAAAGCAATCAAAAAGTGATGAAACTTTGCTGTTGAGAAAAAATTCTGAAATAGGAAATGCTAATCTGGACTTAAAACGCATTTACGTGCTGACAGGAAGTGTGACCGCATCTGCTTCGGAGGCCGTGATCAATTGCCTGATCCCTTATCTTACCCGTAGTAACATTACGATCATAGGAGAAAAAACGATTGGCAAGCGGGTGGGCAGCAACACTTTCGGAACCAAAGAAAAATATGGCTGGCTGTTGCATCCGATTACATTACGCATTTATAATGCCGATCACGAAGCTGACTATGCAAATGGTTTTGAACCGGATGTAAAGATCGAGGAACTGGTTATAGGAAATGATTTGTTGCCCTTCGGAGATACGAACGAGAGGCTGCTGAGTGAGGCGCTTTCGCGGATAAGCGGATTGAAGAGCCTGCCGGTACATGCGGAAAGCGAAGGTCGTATTTTGCTCACCCCGTCATCTCTCGAAAGAAAACAAACGAAAGGTCTTATCTTCGAGGAGGGAAAATAAGGCCTCTTGTGCCGTCTATAATTGAAGGTCTTCTGCCAGCTTGGTTTTATTTTTGATATACTTACAAAGATATTTTTCTCTTCCGGCAAAAGCTCATATTTTATCCTTATTTTTGTTTCCGGTATCAACTAATTACGTTATGAAAATGATAAATTGTTTCATTCCGTTCCTTTCTTTACCCCAGGCCAGGCAAACCGTAAGAGCGTTGGGGTTATGTGACCGGATAAAGAATATCTACTTGTTGGCGACGGAAAAGATTCCCGATGAGGTCGAGGGGTGTGAGATGCTGATGATCGATTCGCCCGCCAGTACCGCTACTTTCCGGACGATTGCTTTACATGCAGATACGGCCTATACATTGTTATATACCAAATATACGGCATTCGAGCCGGGGCAGTTCGCCTTCGAACGCCTGTTGGCTATTGCCGGCGATACGAATGCCGGAATGCTTTATGCGGATCGTTACCTGTTAAAAAACGGCAACAGCCAACAGGCTCCTGTCATAGACTATCAGAAAGGAAGCTTGCGTGATGATTTTGATTTCGGCTCCCTGCTGTTTTTTCGTTCGTCCGTTTTGAAGCAGGCGGTCCGGGCGATGGATGCTGATTACCGTTTTGCCGGGCTGTATGACCTTCGCCTTCGTGTCTCGGAGCTGGCCGAACTGGTTCATGTCAATGAATATTTGTACTCGGAAGTGGAGACGGATATCCGCAAGAGCGGAGAGAAGTTGTTTGATTATGTTGATCCGAAAAACCGGGCGGTGCAGATCGAGCTGGAAGCTGTTTGTACGGCCTACCTGAAACGGGTCGGCGGTTATCTTGCCCCGGACTTTGAACCGGTCACCTTCGATGCCGGCGGTTTCGAGCAGGAAGCCTCCGTTATCATCCCGGTCCGCAACCGTATCCGTACGATAGAAGATGCTATCCGTTCCGTGCTGGCACAAAAAACGACCTTCCGCTTTAATCTGATCATTGTGGATAACCATTCGACAGACGGAACTTCCGAAGCGATCGGAAAATATACCGCAGACGGACGTGTGGTTCATTTGGTTCCGGAACGTTCCGATCTGGGGATCGGCGGTTGCTGGAACGTGGGTGTGCATCATCCGGCTTGTGGCAAGTTTGCCGTCCAGCTCGATAGCGACGATGTATATAGCGGTCCTGATACGTTGCAGAAGATCGTTGATGCTTTTTACGAACAGAACTGCGCGATGGTTGTCGGAACCTATCGGATGACCGATTTCAAGATGAACGAAATACCGCCCGGCATCATCGACCATCGGGAGTGGACGCTTGAAAACGGACGTAACAATGCGCTCCGCATCAACGGTCTGGGAGCTCCCCGTGCCTTTTATACACCTGTGCTCCGGAGGATCAACCTTCCGAATACAAGCTATGGAGAAGATTATGCTTTGGGACTGCGTATCTCCCGCACCTGGCGTATCGGGCGCATCTATGATGTCCTTTACCTCTGCCGCCGCTGGGAAGACAATTCGGATGCCGCGCTCGATGTCGTGAAAATGAACGGACATAATACCTACAAAGACCGTATCCGTACTTGGGAATTGCAGGCGCGGATTGCCTTGAACGCTCATTCGCCCAAATGATTTCTTCTTGGTCTTTTGGCCGTTTGCTCACTATGGATTCTTTTTTCACTACATTTGTGTTGCGGGACAAGTTGCCGGCAACCATGAAAACGCGAAGCTTATGAATGATTTGGAACGAGAAATAGAATTCCTGCTGATAGACCAAAAGCAGGATTGGAAACTGGCAAGGGAGAATTATGGTTCTTTGACCAATGTGCAGACGCGTTATTTCCAGGATGATTACAGGACAACGATTCTTCAATTTAATCCGGAACGGATTCGTTCTTCCGCTGCTAAGATCGACAAGGCATCCTTGCTGGCGCGCCCCTGTTTTTTCTGCCATCGGCCGGAAGAACAAAAGGGAGTGATGTATAATGATGCGTTTGAAATACTGGTTAATCCATACCCTATTTTCGAGGACCATCTGACCGTTCCCCTGCGTTGGCATGAAAAGCAACAGATAAAGCCTTATTACGAGGATATGCTGGACATCGTTTCAGATTTATCTGACTATGCCTTGTTCTATAATGGTCCGAAATGCGGTGCTTCCGCTCCGGATCATATGCATTTCCAAGCTGGAAAGAAAGAGGAGTTTCCGGTTGTGAGAAATTGGCCGAACTTCCCGAAACAGGTCGTTTGGGAAAGTGAACGGACTGGTTTCTATGCTTCAGTCGATCTCCTTCCGGTCTGTTTTATCCTAGTGTCGAGGGATAAGGGTGAGGCGGCGGCCGTTTTCGAGTTGTTATACGACATGATGCCGATGGGACCGGAGGATTACGAACCAATGATGAACCTGCTGGTCTGGAGGGAGGATGATGTTTGGATTACCTGTATCTTCCCCCGGCGGGAATTGCGTCCATCCTGCTATTATGCCGAGGGAGATGCCAATATTCTCATCAGCCCGGCGACGGTCGAGATGGCCGGTTTATTTGTCGTCCCTTTGGAAAAGGACTTTAAGAAAGTGACATTTGCAGACCTCGAAAAGGTCTGGGAAGAGGTAAGTATTACGGAGGATGAGGAGAATGAGCTCATCCGGAAAATAAGAGATGAAGCATGATATCATATAAGCCTATGTCTGATAAGCCATCTGTACGGTCTCCTTGGTTTTGGGTTCCTTCCCTGTATTTTGCGCAGGGAATACCTTATGTCGCGGTGATGATCGTCTCTGTCCTTATGTATAAGCGCCTGGGAGTTTCAAATACCGATATCGCCCTTTATACGAGTTGGCTGAATCTGCCCTGGGTGATCAAACCTTTTTGGAGTCCTTTTGTGGATTTGCTGAAGACTAAACGCTGGTGGGTGGCCACGATGCAGTTATTGATCGGGGCAGGACTTGCCGGAGTGGCGTTTACGATCCCAACGACGTTCTTTTTCCAGGCTTCATTGGCTGTATTCTGGTTGCTGGCTTTCAGCTCCGCCACACATGATATTGCGGCGGACGGTTTTTACATGCTGGCTCTCGATTCGCATGAACAGGCTTTCTTCGTCGGTATCCGGAGTACTTTTTACCGGATTGCGATTATTGCCGGACAGGGGGTGTTGATCATGTTTGCCGGATTTCTGGAAAACAGTACGGGGAATATCCCGCTTGCCTGGTCTGTTACATTCTTTATTTTAGGCGGGCTGTTTTTGGCTTTGTTCCTGTATCACCGGTATATACTTCCTTTGCCGAAAGGGGATAAGCTATCGGCTACGGTGACTCCTTCCACAATCTTAAAAGAGTTTTTCGCGACTTTCGCCTCTTTTTTCAAAAAGAAACAAGCCTTTGTCGCGATCCTGTTTATGCTGTTGTACCGTTTTCCGGAAGCCCAGTTGGCTAAATTGGTAACGCCTTTCCTGGTCGATCCCCGCGAAGTGGGTGGCTTGGGGCTTTCGACGGCTGAAATCGGACTGGTGTACGGTACGATCGGTACGATCGGTTTGACATTGGGCGGAATATTGGGAGGTATCGCCGCCTCGGCAGGAGGATTGAAGAAATGGATCTGGCCGATGGCGTTGGCAATTTCCCTTCCTGACGCTGTCTTTATTTATTTGAGCAGTGCGTTGCCTGATAATTTGTGGATAGTCAACATTTGCGTATTTATCGAACAGTTTGGATACGGCTTTGGCTTTACGGCCTATATGTTGTATCTGATTTATTATTCCGACGGAGAACATAAGACGGCACATTATGCGATCTGTACGGCTTTTATGGCTTTGGGCCTGATGCTTCCTGGAATGGCGGCCGGCTGGTTGCAGGAACAGATGGGTTACGAGAATTTCTTCTGGTGGGTGATGGGATGTTGCCTGGTGACGTTGCTTGTCACGGCCTGCCTGAAGATCGATCCCGAATTCGGGAAGAAGAAACAAGGAAATAACTAAATATATTTGCTTTGTATGGTGGCGAAAACGATATTGATAGCGGATGGCGGTTCCACGAAAACGGATTGGAGTATTGTGTCCGGCAATCGGGAGATAGACCGGATCAGGACAGGAGGAATTAATCCTTTTTTCCAGACGGAAGAGGAGATCTCGGCTGAGATAAGGGACAATCTGATTCCCCGGATAAGGGAGTCCGATTCTGTCGGGGCCGTTTACTTTTATGGTGCCGGATGTGCATTCACGGAAAAGAACGAGATTATACGCCGTTCTGTCACGCGCTATCTGCCGGTCCCGGTGGAGGTCGGCAGCGATTTGCTGGCAGCCGCCCGTGCCCTTTGTGGAGACAGCCCCGGCATTGCTTGTATTTTGGGGACCGGTTCCAACTCCTGTCTGTATGACGGAAAGGGTATTGTCAAGAGCATATCTCCGTTGGGCTTTGTCTTGGGAGATGAGGGGAGTGGCGCCGTACTTGGAAAATTGTTGGTTGGGGATGTGTTGAAGAACCAGTTGCCGGCAGCTTTGCAAGAGGCTTTTTGGGCGGAGTCCGGTTTGACACCGGCCATCATTATGGAAAAGGTTTATAAAGGGTCTTTCCCGAATCGTTTTTTGGCAAGCCTGTCTCCTTTTTTGCTCCGGCATATAGAAGAACCGGCAATACGTGATCTGGTGAGCAATAGCTTCCGGGCGTTCTTTGCCCGCAATGTCATGCAGTATGATTACCGGGAGCATCCTGTCTATCTGACAGGCTCCATTGCTTGGTATTATCAGGATATATTGAAAGATGTTGCTCGTGAGTTCGAGCTTCGATTAGGAACGATCGTTCAAAGTCCGGTTCAAGGTCTGATTCACTATCACTGTGTTTTATAAATAATAAATTATCTAATTCGGTTTTTATCATGAAAAAATCTTTATTCTTATTGTGTTTGCTTCTGGGGATGTTGGGTAATTGTGCGTTGGTGTTGGCACAACCGGCCCAGAAGTTGGTCAATGTGGTGGTTTCGCCTGATCGTATCGATTGGAAATGCAAGGCGAAGGAAGAAGTCAAGTTTACAGTACAGGTTTTCAAGAATGAGAATTTGTTGAAAGATGTAGTTGTCGATTATGAGTTGGGACCGGAATATTTTCCGACGGTTGTAAAGAAAGACGTTCGTTTGGCGGATGGAAAAACGATACTGAAAGCGAAGATGAATGAACCCGGATTCTTGCGTTGCAGGGTGACGGCCAAAGTGGACGGACGGAAGTATGAAGGGATGGCGACAGTTGGCGTGGATGAAACGAGGATTCGGCCGACGACGGTCAATCCGGAAGATTTTGATGCTTTCTGGACCGGTGCGATCGCTGAAGCCCGTAAGCAGCCGCTAGATCCCAAGATGACTTTGTTGCCGGAAAGATGCACTTCTACGCAGAATGTCTATCATGTCAGTTTCCAGAATGAACGCCCCGGTTCCCGTATATATGGCATTCTGATTGTACCGAAGAAAACAGGTAAATATCCGGCGGTCCTCCAGGTTCCAGGAGCGGGCATACGTCCTTATAACGGATTCAATTTGGGAGAAGATATCATTACGTTGGAGATTGGAATACATGGTGTTCCTGTGACGATGCCGCAGGAAGTGTATAACAACTTGGCTGCTGGAGCATTGAACGGATATAATGCAATGAACAAGAATAATCGCGATACGCATTACTACAAACGGGTCTATCTCGGTTGCGTGCGGGCTGTGGACTTCCTCTATTCTTTGCCTGAGTTTGATGGAAATACAGTCGGTGTGACCGGTGGAAGCCAGGGAGGAGCCTTGTCTATTGTCACGGCCGGACTAGACCCGCGTATCAAGTTTCTTGCTGCTTTCTATCCGGCCTTGTGCGATTATGCCGGCTATCTGCATAAACGTGCGGGAGGCTGGCCGCATTACTACCGGAATGCGCAGCCTGTGGCAAACGAAGTGGAAACGCTCGCTTACTTTGATGTCGTGAATTTTGCCCGCCGGGTGAACGCTCCGGGCTGGTATAGCTGGGGATATAATGATGTGACTTGTCCTCCGACATCCATGTATTCGGCCTACAATGTTATTCCGGGAGTGAAGGACTTGCATCTTTACCTCGAAACCGGTCACTGGACATATCCGGAACAGCAGTCGGAACGTATTGAATGGTTGAAAGATAAATGCGGGAAGTAAATACGTTTCCCGGTTAATAATAATGCATGTATGTCGAATTTAAAGTATTTTTTAGCGGGGGTGTTAATTATGGCAATAACATCATGTATGCAAAAGGATAGTGAATTGTTTTTGTTTGTCGGATCGTATGCGGATGCTACAGACCCTGGTATAAATCTGTTTCGCTTCGATGTGGAGAAAGGGACGGCTGTGCCGGTGAAAAGCCTGTCGGGCATTCAGGACCCTTCTTATCTGACAGTGAGCCGGGATGGCAAGTTTGTCTATTCGGTAAGTGAAACTGCTGTGCCGGACGCAAAAGTATGTGCCTATTCGTTTGACAAGCAAACCGGGACGCTTTCTTTGCTGAACGAGCAGCATACGGATGGGAGCGCTCCCTGCTATATCTGGGTGGACAGTAAACGCCGGATGGCTGTCACGGCCAACTACAACGGCGGAAGCATAAGTGTTTTCTCCATCTCGGCCGATGGAGCTTTGCTACCGGCTGAAGTATATGCGTATGAAGGAGGAAGCCCGGGGGCCGAACGCCAGGCGGTCCCGCATCTGCATTGCGTGTACGCTTCTCCGGATGAGAACTATCTGTATGCCAACGATCTGGGAACGGACCGGATTTATAAATACGAGATCGTTGCTTCCGATAAAGGCTTGAGTTTGCGGGAAGGGACGCCTTCCTCTTTTAGTTTGCCGGCGGGAGAAGGTCCGCGCCATACGGTTTTTCATCCGAACGGGAAATGGGCTTACCTGATTAGCGAGCTTTCGGGCCGCGTCGCTCTCATGTATTACGACAAGGGCAACCTGACCCCGGTCCGGTTTGTAGAAGCCGATACGTTACATGTCTCCGGTAGTGCCGATATACACATCACACCGGACGGTCGTTTCCTATATGCCTCTAACCGTCTGAAAGGTGACGGTATCGCGATTTTTTCTATCGATCTGGAAAACGGGCAATTGACAAAGATTGGTTATCAGCTGACCGGCATTCATCCGCGTAATTTCGTCATCACCCCCAACGGCAAGTTCCTGCTTTGCGCTTGTCGGGATAGTCATATCGTGCAGGTTTACGAAATAGACAAGCAAAGCGGTTTGTTGAAAGATACGGGAAAAGACATCCGGGTTAGCAAGCCTGTTTGCTTGAAGTTTACCGACATGTAAATGTGATATTTTTAGTAGCTTTGCAACGTGTAAATTGTAATAAGCTATGTCATTCATTAAGATAACGGAACAGAATTCTCTCTATAACGACCTGGAACGGAAGTCCGTCCGGGACTTGCTTGAAGATATCAATACGGAAGATCAGAAAGTGGCGTTGGCTGTCCGAGAGACAATCCCCAAAATAGAAGAATTGGTTTTGCAGATCGTTCCCCGCATGAAGCAGGGCGGACGGATCTTTTATCTGGGAGCCGGAACCAGCGGGCGGTTGGGAGTTTTGGATGCTTCCGAAATCCCCCCGACGTTCGGGATGCCTTCCACACTGATTGTCGGCTTGATAGCTGGTGGCGATACTGCCCTCCGGAATCCTGTGGAGAATGCTGAAGACGATGAGGAACGCGGCTGGCAGGAATTGCTGGAGCACCGGGTTAATACGAAGGATACCGTGATCGGCATTGCTGCTTCCGGGACGACTCCCTATGTGATCGGTGCCCTTCGCAAAGCACGTGAACAGGGCATCCTGACTGCCTCCATTTCCAGCAATCCAGATTCACCGATGGCGATGGAGGCCGATATCGCAATCGAAATGATTGTCGGGCCGGAGTTTGTCACTGGCAGTTCCCGTATGAAATCCGGCACGGGGCAGAAAATGATCCTGAACATGATCTCCACCTCCGTTATGATCCGATTGGGTAGGGTTAAAGGAAACCGGATGGTCAATATGCAGCTCACCAATCAGAAACTTATAGACCGTGGAACCCGCATGGTTGCAGAGGAATTGAATCTTCCCTATAACCAATCCCGACATCTGCTGTTGATGTACGGCTCCGTTCAGGAAGCTGTCGAGGCTTACCGCAAAGATTAACGGGTCTGGAGTCGGTTTCAGCTTTTTTCTATAAGAAGATGAGAAATATATGGAAAATATCTTTATATTTGTCCCATGCATTGTTCCTGCTTCGCAATCTGCGGAAAAGGATTAAAAGGGAATCGGGTGCAAATCCCGGACAGTCCCGCTGCTGTAAGCTTCAAAACGGATTGGGCAATTCTTTTATGCCACTGACGCGAGTTGGGAAGGCGCTCATACCGGAAGTAAGTCAGAAGACCTGCAACGCATATTTTTTCGACGGCTTCGAGGATAGGCCGGAAGAGAACAGTGAAGCCGTAGGCTTTTGCCTTTCTTTATTTCCGTTTCCCGTAGCTATTTACTTGTTTTTAATTATTTTGCCATAATAATTAGGAAAAGAGGCATGAATCTGTGGGTGGGATGAGCTCCGCCTCGATTCATGCTTTCCTTTTATGAGTGTGATTAATCTTCCGGCTTTTGTCGTATAAACCTTTTTTTCGTACCTTTGTGCGTTTCCTCCATAAAGAGAGGAAGATAAATACGACTTCAAATTTGTATATGGAAATGAGAAAAACAGTATTATATGGCGTTTTGGCCTTTTGTTTGGTTGTGTTGAATTCTTGTTTGGGAGACCCGGCCACCCAATTGACGATGGCAAACCAGGCAGGGGTAGTGGTGACCGGTTACGGACCTGGTAAGGCTATTTATACCAAGGGGGACGTAGTGGTCTCTTCGGAAGACTTCCAGAATGCCAATGTGGAAAACGGAGAATGTATTTTGTTTGATTATTCCATCGATTACGGGGTCGCAAACAATATGGGGGCAGGGACGGATACCAGTTATACCGAGGCTATTATTTATGAAAATACGATCTCGGAGGTTAATCGTTGGAACTTCTATAATACGTTGACCGATACCTCTATTGTTGCAAAGGACGAACTGTTGCTTTCTTCCCTCCAGGCGCGTTCCGCTTATATCAGAGGCAATTTGTTCCTGTTCACGGAGATAAGCAATCACCCGGCAAACCAAGTGGACAGTTTCTCTTTGTCCTATAATTCGGATAAATTGTTGGGAGACGATAATATTTATAGCCTCTACCTCCGCACGATCAGAATCAAGGCGGACACGACAAGAGGCGAGGCGATGATTATTCCTTGTGCGTTCAATATCGAAGATCTGGTGAAAAAGGCGGAAAAGAATCATTCGGATGAACTGAAGTTCCGGATTAACTATGCATATTCGTTCGGGAAGGATTCTGCATCGATAAACTGGAAAAGTTCCGACGTGTTTACAATAGACTTGACAGGAAAAGGCAAATAAAATGATAAATAGCAAACGAGCGTATTGAAAAATGTATAAAGAGATATTTAAATTGGTTGTAGCCATCATCTCCCAGCCGGGAAAGGCGTGGGATATTCTGACGAGAAAAGAAGAAAAGGACGATGAGTTTTTATCCCGGTTTGTGTATCCTCTCATCGGATTCGTTACGGTTGCTGCTTTTTTAGGCGTGCTGTTCACTCGGAAGGAGTTTGATGTCGAACTGGCGTTGAAGTCGTCTATCCGGACATTAGTCGCTGCGTTCGGCGGCTTTTATCTGGCTTCCTATTTGCTGAATGAGATTTGGCAGGGATGGTTCAAACGGGAGAAGGATATGAAACTGTGTCAACGCTTTGTCGGCTATTCGTCTTCGTTGATGTTTGCATTGAACATCGTGTTGATGTTGCTTCCGGAGTTTTTCTTTTTGCGTATATTTGTGTTATATACATTTTATATCGTATGGGAAGGGGCCGGCCCTTATATGCAGGTGGAGGAGAAGATACGCCTGAAGTTTGTCGGGACCGCGACCGGTCTGATTTTGCTGACGCCCTGGTTGATCGAGGTCATTCTTTCCATGCTGATGCCCGGTTTACGTTTTTGATAGGAGAATAAGATGAAAGAGAAGATTAGTAATAACATACAGATAAAGAACAAGCGGGCGACTTTCGATTATGAGTTGCTCGACACGTTTACGGCAGGGATCGTGCTGACCGGTACGGAGATCAAATCGATACGCTTGGGAAAGGCGAGTCTGGTCGATACGTTTTGTATTGTGGAGAAGGGTGAATTGTGGGTGAAGAATATGTATGTGGCAGAATATTTCTACGGGACATACAATAACCATACGGCTCGCCGTGACCGCAAGCTGTTGCTGACTAAAAAGGAATTGCGGAAGATTGAAAGCGCTGCCCGCAATAATGGCTTTACAATTATTCCGACACGTCTTTTTATTAATGATAAAGGACTGGCCAAAGTCGTTGTGGCTATTGCCAAAGGTAAGAAGGAATATGACAAACGCGACTCTATCAAGGAACGGGACGACCGCCGGGAGATGGATCGTGCATTTAAACGGTAACGAACCTTTATGGATAAAGAAATATTTTTGAATCTCCTGAAAGAACGCATTTTGATTCTGGACGGAGGAATGGGTACGATGGTCCAGGGATTTAAACTGACCGAGAAAGATTATCGCGGAAAACAGTTTGCCGATTGGACGAGCGACCTGAAAGGAAATAACGACCTGTTATGTATCACCCGGCCGGATGTGATCAAATCGATCCACCGTCAGTATCTGGATGCCGGTGCCGATATTTTTGCTACCAACACTTTCAATGCAAATGCTATCTCGATGGAGGATTACGGCATGCAAGGGCAGGTGAGAAATATCAATTTGGCTGCCGGAAAATTGGCGCGTGAGGTGGCCGATGGCTTTATGAAGGAACATCCGGATCGCACGATCTTTGTAGCTGGTTCTGTCGGCCCAACTAATAAGACTGCTTCGATGAGCCCTGACGTGAGCGATCCGGCTTACCGTGCTGTCACCTACTTGGATTTGTATAGTGCCTATAAAGAACAGGTAGACGCTTTGGTAGACGGGGGCGTGGATATCGTTTTGTTTGAAACGACTTTCGACACGCTGAATGTGAAAGCCGGACTGGAAGCTGCCGAGGCTGTGTTGAAGGAAAAAGGCAAGGATTTACCGATTATGCTTTCTATGACGTTATCTGCCCAGGGAGGACGTACGTTTTCGGGGCAGACATTGCTTGCGTTTTTGGCTTCCGTGCAACATACCAATATTGTTAGTGTCGGTCTGAACTGCTCTTTCGGTGCTGCCGATATGAAGCCTTTTCTGGCTGAATTGGCAAAACATGCTCCCTATTATATAAGTGCTTATCCGAACGCCGGTCTGCCGAACAGTTTCGGTTCCTATGATGAGACGCCGGAAAAGATGGCTGTTCATGTAAAATCTTTTATTGACGAAGGGCTGGTGAATATATTGGGAGGCTGTTGTGGTACGACGCCGGCCCATATTGCCAAATATCCCGAACTGGTGAAAGGGGCCAAGCCGCATGTACCGGCTCCGAGGCCCGATTGTCTTTGGTTGTCCGGTCTGGAGTTGCTGGAAGTAAAGCCGGAAAATAATTTCGTGAATGTCGGCGAACGATGTAATGTGGCCGGTTCACGTAAGTTCTTGCGCTTGATCAAGGAAGAAAATTATGAAGAGGCTTTGACAATTGCCCGCAAGCAGGTGGAAGACGGCGCGCAGGTGATCGATATCAATATGGATGACGGAATGTTGGATGCCGTGAAGGAGATGACGACTTTCTTGAACTTGATCGCATCCGAACCTGATATTTCCCGTGTTCCCGTGATGATTGACTCTTCTAAATGGGAGGTGATCGAAAAAGGTTTGATGTGCGTGCAGGGTAAAAGTATTGTGAATTCGATTTCTTTGAAAGAAGGAGAAGAGGTTTTCCTGCAACATGCCGCTCGCATCAAACAGTTGGGTGCAGCTACGGTCGTAATGGCTTTTGATGAAAAGGGGCAGGCAGACACGTTTGAACGGAAGATCGAGGTTTGCGGACGTGCTTACCGTCTCCTCCGGGAGAAAGTCGATTTCGATCCGAACGGAATTATTTTCGATCCGAATGTGCTGGCTATCGCTACCGGTATGGAAGAACATAACGGGTACGGACTTGACTTTATCCGTGCCGTGGAATGGATCAAGAAGAACCTGCCGGGGGCGAAGGTGAGCGGCGGTGTCAGCAATCTTTCCTTCTCTTTCCGTGGAAATAATTATGTGCGGGAGGCCATGCATTCCGTATTCCTGTATCATGCGATTAACAAAGGCATGGACATGGGGATCGTGAACCCGTCGTCGTCCGTACTCTATGAAGATATAGAACCTGCTTTCCGTATGTTGCTGGAAGACGTCATTTTGGCACGCCGTCCGGAAGCAGCTGAAGAACTGATTGCATATGCCCAGAACCTGCATGTAAAAGCGCAGGAGGGAGAAGGTGAAAAGCAGGAAGTCTGGCGTGAATATCCGTTGAAGGAACGTTTGGAAAACGCTCTGATAAAAGGAGTCGGCGATCATTTGGAAGAAGATTTAAAGGAAGCCTTGAAGGAATATCCGCGTGCGGTGGATATTATCGACGGACCGCTGATGGGTGGGATGAATAAGGTAGGCGAATTGTTTGGTGCTGGAAAAATGTTCCTACCGCAGGTTGTCAAGACTGCCCGTACGATGAAAAAGGCAGTCGCCATCTTGCAACCGGCGATCGAGGCAGAAAAGGTCTCTTCTGATTCTGCTAAGGCAGGAAAGGTTCTGTTTGCGACAGTGAAAGGTGACGTGCATGACATTGGAAAGAATATTGTTTCGATCGTCCTGGCTTGCAATAATTATGAGGTGATCGATTTGGGAGTGATGGTTCCGGCAGACGTGATTGTAAAAAAGGCAATTGAAGAAAAGCCCGACCTGGTCTGTCTTTCCGGTCTGATCACGCCTTCGCTCGAAGAGATGGTGCATGTGACGGACGAGATGCAGAAAGCCGGCCTGAGCATTCCCATAATGGTGGGCGGCGCCACGACTTCGAAGTTGCATACGGCCATTAAGATCGCTCCGCATTATGACTATCCGGTCATTCATGTGCTGGACGCCTCGCAAAACCCGTTGATTGCGGCCAAACTGTTGAGCCCGGATACGCGCGATGCTTATATCGCCCAGCTGAACAGTGAGTATGAAGCTCTGCGTGCCTCTGTGAATAAGAAAAAAGAGATACTGGTCCCGTTGGCGGAAGCCCGGACGAATCGTCCGGTGATCGATTGGGCTTCTTATAACCCGGTTGTCCCGGCTCGGAACGGGGTACAGGTGATTCCTTATATTCCTTTGGAAGAAATAATTCCATATATTCATTGGACCTTCTTTTTTAGTGCCTGGAAACTGAATGGGCGGTTCTCGGAAATTGCGCAGATCCACGGCTGTGACGCTTGTCGTGCCGCCTGGCTGGCCGAATTCTCGGAAGCGGACCGGACGAAGGCGTCGGAGGCTATGCAGTTATACAAGGATGCAGTTAAGTTGTTGGATCGCTTGGTTGAGATGAAAGCCGAGTATTGCAAGGCGGTTTATGGTTTCTTCCCGGCAAATGGTGATGGGGATAATATCCGTGTGGGGGAAGTCTTGCTTCCAGTTTTGCGTCAACAGGCGAAAAAAGAGGAAGGAATCTATAAGTCGTTAGCCGATTATGTGATGCCAGTATCGGAAGGGCGTACGGATTATGTCGGCGCTTTCGTGGTGACGGCCGGTACCGGCGCCGAATCTCTGAAAGAACGGTTCGAGCAGGAGGGAGATACCTATAATTCCATGTTGTTGCAAACCTTGACCGATCGTTTGGCCGAGGCTACGGCCGAATATCTCCATGAAAAGGTCCGTAAGGAATATTGGGGATATGCTCCGGATGAATCGCTTTCCATCTCCGACCTGTATAAAGTGAAATATCAGGGAATACGTCCGGCTATCGGTTATCCTTCATTGCCGGACCAGCTTTTGAACTACACGTTGGATAAGTTGTTAAATATGTCACAGATCGGTGTCCGGTTGACGGAAAACGGCGCTATGTATCCGACGGCGACGGTGAGCGGCATTTATATTGCACATCCGGATTCCCAATATTTCATGATTGGTAATATTGATGAAGAACAGATGAAAGATTATGCCTGTCGCCGGAATCTGTCGGAAGCGGAAGTGAAGAAGTTATTGAATAAAAACATTTCAAATTGAAATATATACGTTGGATAGTCTTGTCTCTCCTTCTGGCCGGTATCTGGTGCGCCATGCGTTCGCCGGATATGGGAGAGGCGTATGCCCGGAATGTATATCCTTATATATCGGGTGCTTTGTCCTGTTTTTCTTCTCTATTTTCTTTTTCGATAGGTGATTGCCTGATATACGGTAGTATGGCCGGTTTGCTTGCTTATCTGGTTTATGCCATTGTGAAGAAACGTTCCTGGCGGGCGACAGCCGGACGGATGATCGAATATTTGTTGTGGATATATGTCTGGTTTTATCTGGCTTGGGGATTGAATTATTTCAGGAAAGACTTTTTTACACGGACGGAAATCCCGTATGCGGCTTATTCAGCCGACGCTTTTCGTTCGTTCTTATCCACTTATACAGATTCGTTGAATGCGTCCTTTGTGCCTGTCGAAAAAATAGATAAGGCCCTCGTCGCAGAGGAAGTGAAAAAGGGATATCATGAAATTGCCGGGCGTTTCTCTTTAGTCAGTCCTGCCGGGTATTTGCATCCGAAGCCGATGTTAATACCCTTTTTGATGAGTGGAGTGGGGGTATTGGGGTATATGGGACCGTTTTTTACCGAATATAATCTGAACCCTGATCTGCTCCCGGTCCAGTATCCGTTTACTTATGCACATGAAATGGCGCATGTGTTAGGAATATCCAGCGAGGCGGAAGCGAATTTGTATGGTTTTCTCGTCTGTTCCCGTTCCGGAGTGCCGGAAATCCGGTTTTCGGCTTATTTTGCTTTGTTGCCTTATGTGTTGAGCAATGCCTACGGCTTATTGTCGGAAGAGGAGTTTAATGAATGGAAAGAGACGATCTCCCCCGAGGTAAAAGATCTTTACAACCGGAAAGTCGCTTACTGGGAGAATTTGTACAGCCCGTTTATAGGCGAGATCCAGAGTACCGTTTACAACTGGTTCTTGAAAGGAAACAACATTCCCTCCGGCCGGAAGAATTATTCGGAAGTGGTGGCATTATTGATGGCGCTGGGAAATACGTCCGGAGAGATTTGAGTCCTTGCTGTTTCCATATTGCCTAATTCGAATTAAATCACTACCTTTGCGGCAATTTTTGAGAAGATAGATAAATATAACGCATATGAGTAAGAAATTTGCCGAATACTCGAAACTTGACTTGTCGAACGTCAATAAAGAGGTGCTGAAGAAATGGCAGGATGGCGACATCTTCCATAAGAGTCTTGAAATCCGCGAAGGACATCCCTCGTTTGTCTTTTATGAAGGTCCTCCTTCTGCAAACGGTATGCCCGGTATTCACCATGTGATTGCCCGTTCGATTAAGGATATTTTCTGCCGTTATAAGACCATGAAAGGATATCTTGTCAACCGTAAGGCGGGATGGGATACACACGGACTTCCAGTAGAGCTGGGAGTTGAAAAAACATTGGGTATCACCAAAGAAGATATCGGCAAAAAGATCTCTGTGGCCGAATATAATGCCGCCTGCCGCCGCGACGTGATGAAGTTCACGAAGGAATGGACGGATCTGACACAGAAGATGGGATATTGGGTCGACCTTGAAAACCCGTATATCACTTACGACAATCGTTATATCGAAACATTGTGGTACCTGCTGAAGGAACTGTATAAGAAAGGATTGCTTTACAAAGGGTACACGATCCAGCCGTATTCGCCGGCTGCCGGAACGGGGCTTAGCTCGCATGAGTTGAACCAGCCGGGGTGTTATCGCGACGTGAAGGATACGACTTGTACGGCTCAGTTCCGCATTCTCGATCCGAAACCGGAGATGGCGGGATTTGGCGAACCGTTCTTCTTGGCATGGACCACTACTCCGTGGACTTTGCCTTCCAACACGGCTCTTTGTGTGGGTCCAAATTTCACTTATGTGGCTGTTCAGACCTATAATCCATATACAGGTATGCCGATGACGGCTGTTTTGGCTAAGGACTTGTTGAATGTGTATTTCAATCCGAAAGCCGCCGATCTGGCTCTGACCGATTATAAACCGGGCGATAAACTGGTGCCGTTCAAAGTGGTCGGCGAATGGAAAGGACCGGAACTGGCCGGCATGCATTACGAGCAGCTGATCCCGTGGGTCAATCCGGGAGAAGGTGCTTTCCGGGTAATCACCGGCGACTATGTGACGGTGGAAGATGGTACGGGTATCGTACATATCGCTCCGACTTTCGGTGCGGATGACGACCGTGTGGCAAAAGCAAGCGGCGTACCTCCTTTGATGATGATCGACAAAGATGGGAACCGCCGTCCGATGGTCGATATGACAGGTAAATTCTATCTGCTGGAAGACCTCGATCCCGAGTATGTTCAGGAGCATATGAATGCTGCCGACTATGATCCGTGGCAGGGCAAGTTCGTGAAGAACGCTTATGATGCGACCAAAGGCGAAAAAGACGAAACGCTGGATGTTGAAATCTGCATGATGCTGAAAGCACAGAACCGTGTGTTCCGCATCGAGAAGCATGTCCACAACTATCCGCATTGTTGGCGTACGGACAAGCCTGTGTTGTACTATCCGCTGGATAGCTGGTTTATCCGCACGACCGCTTGCCGCGAACGGATGATTGAACTGAACAATACGATCAACTGGAAACCGCAGAGCACCGGTACGGGACGTTTCGGCAAATGGTTGGAAAACCTTCAGGACTGGAACCTGAGCCGTAGTCGCTACTGGGGAACGCCGTTGCCTATCTGGCGTACCGAAGACGGGGCGGAAGAAATCTGCATCGGTTCGGTTGAAGAACTGTACAATGAAATTGAGAAATCCGTAAAAGCCGGGCTGATGGAGTCCAACCCGTATAAGGAATTGAAATTCCAGCCGGGCGAATATACGAAGGAGAACTACGAAAAGATCGACCTGCACCGTCCGTATGTGGATGATGTGATTCTGGTTTCCGAAAGCGGTAAGCCGATGAAGCGCGAGACCGACCTGATCGACGTATGGTTCGATTCCGGCGCGATGCCTTATGCTCAGATTCATTATCCGTTCGAGAACAAGGAAATCTTCGACGACCGCAAGGTTTATCCGGCCGATTTCATCGCCGAAGGCGTCGACCAAACACGCGGATGGTTCTTCACTTTGCATGCGATTGCTACGATGGTATTCGACAGCGTTTCGTATAAAGCTGTCGTTTCGAACGGATTGGTATTGGACAAGAATGGCAACAAAATGTCCAAACGTCTGGGTAATGCCGTCGATCCGTTCGCCACGATTGAGCAGTACGGTTCCGATCCTTTGCGCTGGTACATGATTACGAATGCCTCTCCGTGGGATAACATCAAGTTTGATATCGACGGTATCGAAGAAGTTCGCCGCAAGTTCTTCGGTACATTATATAATACATATTCGTTCTTCGCCTTGTATGCGAATGTGGACGGTTTCGATTATTCCGAACCGGATGTGGATTGGAAAGAACGTCCCGAAATCGACCGTTGGATTCTGTCGTTGCTGAATTCGTTGGTAAAGGATGTGGATGGATTCCTGGATACATACGAACCGACCCGTGCCGGACGTGCGATCTCCGATTTCGTAAACGATAACCTGAGTAACTGGTATGTGCGCCTGAACCGCCGCCGTTTCTGGGGTGGAGGCATGACGACCGACAAGTTGTCTGCTTACCAGACTTTGTACACTTGTCTGGAAACGGTCGCCAAGTTGATGGCTCCGATCGCGCCGTTCTATGCAGACCGGTTGTTCTGTGACCTGATCGCCGCTACCGGACGCGAAAAGGTTGAATCTGTCCACCTGTCCGAATTCCCGGTTTGCAATGAGGCAATGATCGACAAGGACCTGGAAGAACGTATGCAGATGGCTCAGGATGTGTCTTCTATGGTGCTGGCTTTGCGCCGTAAGGTGAACATCAAGGTGCGTCAGCCGCTTCAAACCATCATGGTCCCGGTTGTGGATGCTCACCAGCAGGAAAGCATCGAAGCCGTGAAAGCGCTGATCTTGAACGAGGTCAATGTGAAGGAACTGAAGTTTGTCGATAATGCCGCCGGTATTTTGGTAAAGAAGATCAAGCCGGACTTCAAGAAGCTGGGCCCGCGTTACGGCAAGATCATGAAGGCATTGGCCGCCGCTATCCAGGCGATGAGCCAGGACGAAATCAATGCGTTCGAGAAAGCCGGAACATTCACGCTGACCGTTGAAGGACAGGAGGCGATGATCGAACGTGCAGACGTCGAAATCATCTCCGAAGACATACCGGGCTGGTTGGTTGCGAACGAAGGCCGCTTGACGGTGGCGCTGGATATCACCGTGACGGAAAACCTCCGCAAGGAAGGGCTGGCGCGTGAGTTGGTAAACCGTATCCAGAACCTGCGTAAGAGCAGCGGTTACGACATTACTGACAAAATATCCGTCACTGTCCTTTCGAACGATGGGATGGACGAGGCGATCAAGGACTTCAATTCCTATATCGCAAACCAGGTGTTGGCTGTATCAGTGGAAATTACGGATGTGATCAGCGACGCGACCGAGATGGATTTCGAAGACTTCAAGCTTTCGGTCCGGATCGAAAAAGCATAAATATTCAATGAATAATGAATAATTAATAATGAACAATGGAAGAATTGCTTATATTTGTGGGCAAGAGAAAAGGAAATCTTTCTCATTGTTGAATTATTCATTATTCATTCTTGATTGTTAATTATTAATTTAAATGAACCATGGCAGAAAAGACAAGATATTCGGATGCCGAACTCGAGGAGTTCCGCGCCATAATATTGGAAAAGCTGGAAAAGGCGAAAAAAGATTATGACCTGTTGAGATCCGGTGTCACCAATTCTGACGGCAATGATGTCGCCGATACATCTCCTACGTTTAAAGTATTGGAGGAAGGTGCTGCGACTTTATCGAAGGAAGAGGCCGGTCGTTTGGCACAACGCCAGATGAAGTTTATCCAGAACTTGCAGGCGGCATTGATCCGGATTGAGAATAAGACATACGGTATTTGCCGCGAGACCGGTAAATTGATCCCGAAAGAAAGATTACGTGCAGTACCTCACGCTACGTTGAGTATCGAAGCTAAACAGGGAGGTGCCAAGTAAATGAGATATTCCAAAGGTTGGGGAGCAGCGTTGATTGTGATGCTGCTCCTTATTCTTGACCAGGCTCTTAAAATATGGATTAAAACTCACATGCAGCTGCATGAGAGTATCGAAATTACTCCGTGGTTTTATTTGTACTTCACCGAGAATCCGGGAATGGCTTTCGGGATAGAAGTGATCGGTAAGTTGTTTTTATCGGTATTCCGTATTATAGCTGTCGGCTTTATCGGTTATTACCTGTATAAGCTGGTGAAACAGAATTATGCCTTTGGCTTTATCGCCTGTATCTCGTTGATCTTTGCAGGGGCTATTGGGAACATCATCGACTCTATATTCTATGGGGTGGTGTTCGATCATAGTTTTGGACAGGTAGCCTCATTTATGCCGGAGGGTGGAGGCTATGCCAGTTGGTTGCACGGGAAAGTGGTCGATATGTTCTATTTTCCTTTGATACAGACGGTGTTGCCCGAATGGATTCCGGTGTGGGGAGGAGAGGAGTTCATCTTTTTCCGTCCGATCTTTAACTTGGCCGATTCGGCGATTTGCGTAGGCGTCTTTTTGTTGTTGCTGTTCTACCGTCATACATTGTCGACAAGTCTCTCAAAAGAAAAATAAAAGAATTGATGCGGAATAGGCTGCATAGATATAGATATAATGTCGTTTTGTTGCTGGCAACCTGGCTGGTTGCCTGTAGCAAAGTACCGGATGACATTCTTTCGGAAAAGAAAATGCAAGCTGTACAGGTGGATATGCAATTGGCAGAAGCTATGATTAACTTGGACAGCAAGGCGTTTTCCGATAATGCCCGTAAGGAGGCTCTATATCAGTCCATCTTCCGCAAATACGATATCACACAAGCCGAGTACGACAGTTCGCTCATTTGGTATGGACGGCATCTGGATATTTATATGAAGGTGTATGACCGTGTGCTGGCCGATTTGAATAAACGGCAGAAAGCGTTAGGCGACGTACAGGCTTTGGCTGCACCTGTTTCCAAACAGGATTCGGTGGATATCTGGCCTCGTCGCACCTCTTTAAGGTTGGAGCCCGATGCTCTGTTTAACGGTGTGACGTTCGACATCAAACCGGAAACGAACTATTCGTCCGGCAGCACGTTTGTGTTGGGGATGAATGTCTGGGGCATTAATAAAGGGATGGTCTATAAACCGGAAATACGCATAAGTGCTGATCAGGGCGATACGATCGTGACTGTCAATGACAAGGTGCTTCGTGATGGTTATCATGAAACCGTTTTGAAGACAGTTCCGACTAAACAGGTCAAACGTGTGTACGGTTATATCTTTATGAACAATGCCGATTCTTCCTACTACAAAGTTTATTTGGACAGCCTGAACCTTATGAAATATAATTACGGTCGTCTGACCGATATGGCAAAAGATTCGTCTGCCGTAAAAATATCCACAGCGGAATAAAAAGTGTTATGCGCCGGATCGCTTCTCATTATATCTATTGGAGACAGTTCTACCGGCTGCACTATGTCGAGTTGAATGATAACGGCGTATTGGCCGGAATTTTCCCTTTGGAAGGGGAAATTGCGGGTACGGAGTTCTATGACGGCATCTTGATCCTTGTACCTATTCCCGTGCTTGACGCAGGGGTGCAGGAGAACAAGCGGTGTCATCAGGATTCTTATTCTGACACATCTTTTGTAATTCCGAGTCAAGCGCGGGAACAGGGCACTTTTGACATGCTGCCGGGAGAACAGTTGGCAGATGCCTTGGAACGTCAAGGTTTTACAGGTATTGCTGAAGCGGGTTCGCCTGTTTGTGTGCTGTTATTGGGCGGCATTCCCCTGGCAACGGCGAAATTCGGCGCAGATGACAGCCGTAGCGATGGCTACATTCAAAGACTCTGATGTTTCTCTTTCGGGTGGAAAGCTTGGAATATAAAGTTTTTGATTAATCAACTTTTCTATTTGCGGACGTATTCCGTTCCCTTCGTTCCCCATCACGATGATTCCGTTTGTCGACAATTCCTTTGTGTACATGTTTTCTCCGTCGAGGAATGTACCGAACAACGGAATTTGTCTTGCCGCCTGGGCTTTTAGGTAGTCTTCCAGTTCCGTGTAATGGACTTTTACATGTGCCAGTGCGCCCATTGTGGCCTGCACAGTCTTCGGACTGAAGACATCTGCGGTGTCGGGGCTGCAAACGATATGTTCGATGCCGAACCAGTCGGCAAGGCGTATGATGGTTCCGAGATTTCCAGGGTCCTGTATGCCGTCTAAAACTAAAACGAGCGAGGTAGAAGGATCGGCTTCGTCGAGCGACCAGTCCGGGCGCTTGAACACGGCAAGTACATCCTGCGGGTTTTTCAAGAAACTGGCTTTACGGATGTCATCCCCTTCCGCTTCCAATAGTTCTTTCGCCGGAATGTTTCCCTGCATCGCCATCCAGGATGGTTTGGCGAGAATCAGTTCGCATTCGAAAGCAAACATCATGTCGGCAACCAGTTTGTTTCCTTCGGCAACGAATGCATTCAGTTCGTTCCGATATTTCTTCATTTCCAATGAATGGATGTACTTTACTTTCCCCTTGCTTAGCATCTTTACTCTTTTTATGCGGCAAAGGTAATTGGTTTTTACGATTTATGATTTATGATTTGTGATTTATGTGTCGTTGATAAATCATAAATCATAAATCATAAACCACATTTTATTTTTACATTTGCGTGCGTAAAAACTTGAATGATGAAGGGAATCCAAACACTATATTTCATTTGTTTCCTATTGTTGTTAATCTCCTGTAGCTCGACAAAATATGTAGGCGAAGGAGAATACCTGTTGGACAAAGTGGAGATTGTGTCGGATGGCAAGACTTATAAAAACAGCGATTTGAAGCCTTATTTGCGCCAGCAACCCAACTTTAAAGCATTCGGGCTGATGAAATGGCAGTTGTTCGTGTACGATTGGTCGGGCCGGAACGAGAAGAAATGGATCAATAAACAGCTTCGCCGGATGGGAGAGGCTCCCGTCATTCTGGATACGACGCTGGTAACGCAGTCGGTTGACGAGTTGAAACGTTTCTTTATCAATAAAGGATATATGAATGCCGAAGTCTCGGCTTCTATTGATACTTCACGAGTCAAAAAGGCTGTCGTGACCTATAGGATCGTCCCTAACACTCCTTACCGGATTCATAATTATTCGATGGATTTGAGCGATCCTAAGATCGATAGCATTGCTAAGCTCAAACCGCCTCACCGTTCCGTACTGGCTTCGGCTTTTCGTACTTATTCCGACGATTATACTTCTCTGATAAAAGACAGTGCCTTGTTTGACCGCGATGTGCTGGACAAGGAGAGGCAACGCATTACGACTTTGCTTCGTCGGCGTGGTTATTATGCTTTCAACCGGGATTACCTGTCTTATATTGCCGATAGCTCTTTGAATCGGAATATCGTAGATTTGGATATGCTTCTGAAACCGTACCGTTTGCAGAAGCCTGACGGGACGGTGGTCGACACGTTACATCGTCAGTATTACATTAAAGACGTTTCGATTGTGACCGATTATGACCCGTTGACGTTAGAGGAAAACAACGCTATGCCTTACGATACGGTTCGAACTGACGGTATTGATATCCTATACGGCAAGAACGGCAGAAGTATCCGTCCGGGAGTCTTGCGCAAGAGCAATTATATCATGCCGGGACGCTTGTATAACGAGCGGACGGTGGAGCAGACCTATTCTTCGTTTGCCACGCTGCGTGCTTTGCGTAATGTAAATATCCGTTTTTCGGAGGTCGAAGAGAACGACACGATGAAGCTTAATTGTACGATCTTGACTTCTCCCGCAAAACTGCAAGGTTTTGGGGTCGATCTGGAAGGGACGAATTCGGCAGGGGATTTTGGATTTGCTTCCAGTTTGAGTTATCAGCACCGAAACTTGTTCAAGGGCTCGGAGGTTTTTTCTGCTAAAGTACGCGGTGCATACGAGGCGTTGACCGGCAGCCAGTCGGAAGGAAACAACTTTTGGGAATTCGGTGCGGAAGCATCTGTTTTGTTTCCCCGTTTCCTGTTCCCCTTCTTGCATGAAAATTTCCGTCGTAAGATTCGTGCAACGACCGAACTGAAGGTGAACTACAGCATACAAACACGTCCGGAATTCAAAAGAGCCATCGTCTCTGCAGGATGGAATTATATCTGGCAGGAGCGGAGCAATATGCAGGCGCGCCATGTGTTCAAGTTGTTGGACATTGACTATGTGCACTTGCCGAAGATAAGTCAGTCGTTTAAAGATTCGTTGCCTGAATCTACTTTGCTTTACAATTTTACCGACCAGTTTATTGTCGGTTCCGGTTATACCTATTCTTTTAATAATTATGATCCTCAGAATCGTTTGAGAAATACGCATTCCGTTCGCTTCTCCTTCGAGATGGCAGGCAACTTGCTGTATGGGCTTTCCCGTCTGACTGGTGCGGATAAGGATGACGAAGGGCGCTATAAATTGTTTGGGATTAATTATGCCCAGTTTGTGAAAGGGGATATAGATTTCAGTAAAAGTATCGTGTTGGACAATCGTAACAAGTTGGCTTTCCACATTGGTATCGGAGTCGGTTATCCGTATGGTAACTCGAAGATGCTACCGTTCGAACGCAGCTATTTCTCTGGAGGTGCAAATAGTGTCCGCGGTTGGTCCGTACGTTCGCTCGGTCCCGGTAGCATGCCGCTCGATTCGGTCAAGTCCTTTGCCCAGCAGATCGGTGATATCCGTCTGGATCTGAATTTGGAATACCGAACGAAACTATTTTGGAAATTCGAGATGGCGGCCTTTATTGATGCCGGTAATATCTGGACTTTCCATAAGGATGAGAGCCGTCCGAACGGTAACTTCGATTTTTCCCGTTTCTACAAAGAGATTGCCGTCTCTTATGGATTAGGTCTCCGCCTCGATTTCGATTTCTTCCTGATCCGTTTCGATACCGGTATGAAAGCCTATAACCCGCAGGAAAGTGGCAGAAGGAAATGGGCTATCCTGCATCCGAACTTTGGCAGTAACTTCGCGTGGCATTTTGCGGTGGGATATCCGTTCTGATTTTATTTCCTTCTTTATGTAGTTCGACTACATATGAATTTAGGAGGAAAAATAACAAAAATATTTGCTTGTTAAAATAATATTACTACCTTTGCACCGCAAATAAGGATGGTTCCGTAGCTCAGCTGGATAGAGCAACGCCCTTCTAAGGCGTGGGTCGAGCGTTCGAATCGCTCCGGAATCACTCTCTTATAAGCATTGATAATCAGTCTTTTACAGACTTTTTCTTTCCAAAAGAGTCTTGCAAATCTTTAAAAAAAAGCGACAAATATCCGGGATTCCAGCTATTTTGTTTGTCGAAATGTTTGTCGCAAAAAATTTAAAGAATATGGCAACACTGAGATTTTCGGTTTTGTCGACAAGACAAACCTCAAAAAAAACATTTTTGATTTATTTAACTATTACCCATAAAAGGGAAGTCCGATATATTTCTACCGGATATGAAGTTGATGACTTGTATCAATTCGACAAAGGGAAGGTTGTTTGCCGGAAAGATGCCCAAGTCATGAATCAGCGATTGGGCTATGTACTATCTGAGTATCGGGAAAAATTGGATGCGATAGATAATCTTGATATTTACACATGTTCTCAAATTAAAGAGATTTTAGAAGGACGGCATAAACAGGAAAGCCTAACGACCATCAAGGAGTATATGGAAAAACGTATTACTCTGTTGCGTAAAGAAGGCAGGGATAGTTATGCTGATATGAATGTTTATACGCTTGATAAAATTATTTCTATAATAGGCAATATTACCCTACAAAGCATATCGCCAGTTGTGATCGATAAGTTTATCAGAGGGATGGGAAAGTTAAGTAATGCCACAAAACAAATGCGTCTTACACATCTAAAGGCTTGTCTCAATGAGGCAATCCGTGATGGACTGGTGAAATATGATGTGCATCCATTTGCTTATGTCAAAATGCCAAAGCCGTCAGTTAAATTGTTGGACATTACAATTGATGAATTTACGTTGATCATGAATTTAAAAACACGACATAAGAAGTTGACACTTGCTCGTGATCTATTCCTGCTCTCTTTTTATCTGGGGGGCATGAATCTTGCTGATATTGTCAGAAATGAGTTTGATCGTGATACGATCAGTTATGTTCGTAAAAAAACGGCAAATAAGAGGGAGGGAGAAAAGATTGTAACTTTTACGATCCCAGAAGAAGCAAAAAAAATCATACGGAAATATATTTCCAGAAATGGAAAATTGAATTTTGGCTACCAGTTTACGTACAGCAATTTTCAGCGTTACGTGAACCATTGTTTGAAAGAGTTGGCGAAAAAATTGGGAATTAAGTCAAACTTAAGTTTTTATTCAGCTCGAAAAACATTTTCTCAGTTTGCCTTCGATCTTGGTATCCGTACGGAAATAGTCGAATATTGTCTGGGGCAGTCTATGAAGGAAAACAGACCTATTTATAATTACATTCGGATAATGCAGAAACAGGCTGATGCAGCTATACGAATGGTTATAGATTATACGAATGATCCAAGTAAGTATGAATTGAAGGTGTTGGTTTGTTAATAATAATCCCGCCGGCGATATTACCGGCGGGACATCCAAACGTGATACGCTGGGCACGAAGCCTCAACATGTGGGTCTATGTTATTTATGTAGCAATATTATGAAGCGACAGATATTCTTGTATGCTTATTGATTGTTTCCCAGATTCGAACGTACGCCTTTCGATTTTCTTCTTTAAAGTCAATCCCGGTATCGTCGATAAATATTTCATGCGCCAGAACCACATAGGAAGTATTCTGCACATATATGGATAACTCCGATCTTTCCGGCCGGGAAGAGACAGATATTATAATGTCACTCTTTGCGATCAGTTTCTCAATCATGATCCGCTGGATTCCTTTTAGTACATCTAATGTTGTCATAAGGTTATGTTTTGATTAAAAATATCGAACGTAGAAACGCTTGCAGAAATCATCATAGCGTTCATTCTTTTTCTTGTAGTGCTTGTAATCTTTATATTGACTGATTATTTGAAAAGTAATCGTCATAAGACTGATGATTATGCCAAAAACAAAAAGTAAAAGTATTATCTTCATGATTGTATCTATTTTAATTAATCTCCATTATATCTATTGTTAGCATAGTAATTTGTCAGTGTGTTAGCCATGAAAGCCATAGAGCAAGTACCAACATTGCGTTTAGCATCCCGGCTTTCGCATTGCTTCTTATTTAAGTTGAAAAGCTGGTACATCTTCATCGCCTTGTCATAGGAACTTCTTTCGTCCTTCCATGCCTCCTTAAGGCATTCTCCGAACGTCAATACGTGATTGCGGTACTTCTTGCCAGCCTTGAACATTGACCAAGCTGATTTCATGATTCTTGCTTTGTTGTACTTTGGTGCTTCCATTGTCTTGTTGTTTTATTATTATGATGCAAATGTAAGTAGTTTATTTTACATGATAAAGTAAATGATAGTAAAAAAGCATACATTTAACGTTATTTTGTAAGTGGTTTATTTTACGTTTCGCTTTTTGAGGTATATTTGCAACAAGTAATAGAAAAGATTATGAATAGAATAAAGGATTTATTGAAAGAGAAAGGTGTAACGATCAACGAACTGGCCGATAAAATAGGGATTAGTCGGGTTACGTTATCCACTCAAATTAATGGCACTGCTAATATTGCCTCTTATGAAAAGATTGCTACAGCCTTAAATGTCCCCATTTGGCAGTTATTCGCCTCTCCAAATGAGGTTGCAAAGGAACAAGGCACAGGCTTACACTGTCCTAATTGTGGCGCCAAATTTGAATTGAAGAAAGTAGAATGAGTATGGAAAATAAAAACAAAAGAGATTTATTTAAATTGATTATTATTTGTTTTGCTATTGTTGCATTTTTAGGTTGCTTTGTTACGATTGTAGGCAATAAAGAAAGTTCTAAGAATGATAATAATATCGAAATGATGTCAAATAGTGATACGGATTTGATTTATGCATACAACTCTTGCATCTCGTTTGTTAAAGATAAGCTAAAATCACCTTCTTCTGCTGTCTTTCCGGATACAAGGCATAAAGTAAAACATACAATATATAAAGGTAGTAATACTTACAACATAGAGTCTTACGTTGAAAGTAAAAATAGTTTTGGTGTAATGATCAGAACTGGATTTTCTTGTACGATACATTTTGAAAATGGAAGTGTTTCTTGTCGAAATTTAAAATTTGATTAATATAGTCTTTTTATTGTTTTTGAAAACACTTCCCTGTTTTAGGGAAGTGAAGAGACTAAGTGGTTAGTTTTTTTGTCTGTAAGATGAGATCTATATTCTGTTTGGTTTTATAAATTTTATAAGAAGTGTATAAGATAGATAGTGATATAATAGAAGCACAATTAATAGATAGCAGAAATTATAATCTGTGGAAACATCTTAGACATCGTTATAAATTGAATGTCTTTAAAGACAATGAAGGTAATAGTAGAGTCCTTGATATAGGAGATGGTTACATGATTGTTTTAACGGAAGATAATTTCTGTAATGAGATTTTTACTCATGAACTGTTGCATATCTATGTTATAGATAAGTATTTAGATATTTCAAAGTACTTGTTTGATTTTTGCGATAATCAGCAATTATTGAAATTACACTTTACAAACGATATTGTGTATTATATAAATAATATGCTATCACATATGCTTATGCTGCCTATTTATAAAAAGTTAGGATATGATATGAGCGTATTTGTGCCTCCTATAGATGCTGATTATATAAAAGGCCTCTCTTATGAACTGCAAGGCATTTATTTGGATAATGTAAATATGGAGTGCAATAGTATAAAGAATTTTATATGCTATGAAATAATGATGCTAAGTGAAAGCTGGCGTTATAATTATTCCGACCACTTAGACATTCTTAAAGAAAAAAATGTAGACCTATTCAACCTGATAGAGAACTTAGTTGTGAATTGGAAAGATACAAATAATGCTGAAGAATTGAAGCTTTTGCTTGATAAGTTTATGACAAGTCTCTATGATTGGATAATAAGTAAGCAGCAAAGTTAATATCCACCATCCTCTGGCACTACCACCACTCCGGCAAGTCCTACACCTGCGAATACAGGATGTAGGGGAGAAGGTGATTTGATAGGAAAATAGTATATTTGCATGTGAAGTGAGAATATATATTATGGAAGAAAAGAAGATAATCCAATACAAGGGAGAGCTTGACCTAAACGGTATGATTATACCATGCTATGTCCTTAATGATGGAACAAGAGTGTTGTCGGGAAGAGGTCTGCAAGAAGCCCTAAAAATGGTTGATGATAATAAAACAACATCGGGCCACAGGATAGTCAGATATCTTAATCAGAAGACACTTAGTCCGTTTATCTCCAAATACTTAACATCGGACCACTTTAACCCTGTTTTATGTTATGAAGGAGGGAAAAAGATTAATGGGTATAAAGCAGAAGTATTAGCTGATATTTGTGATGTATTCCTACAAGCACGAAAAGAAATAGACTTGTCTCCAAGGCAGTTGATAATAGCGGAACAGTGTGAGATTCTTATGCGAGCTTTTGCTCGTGTCGGAATAACAGCACTTGTTGATGAAGCTACAGGGTATCAATATGAACGTGAGAATGACGAACTCCAAAAAATTCTCAAAGCATACATATCAGAAGAGCTTCTTCCGTGGCAAAAACGTTTTCCTGATATTTTCTACAAAGAGTTATTCAGATTGAACGGATGGGACTATACAGTAAATGGTATTAAGAAAAGGCCAGGAATCATAGGAAAATGGACTAATACATTTGTTTATGAAGAACTACCAAATGGTGTACTGGAAGAGCTTAAAAAGAAAACACCAAAAAGTGAAGCGGGTAATAGAACAAATCGTTACCATCAACTTCTAACAATTGATGTCGGAGAACCTAACCTTGAAAAGCAAATAAACAAGGTAATCACATTGTTTCAAGTATCTGACAATATGAAGCAATTCTGTGATAATTTTAAGAAGATGAAGATGCGCCAAATTGGACAAATGGAACTTCCGTTTGAGTTTGACGAAAATGGACATACTAAAGAATAGTTATAAAACATTTTAAAAGCATCGAATTCTATGTTTTTGATTATGTTGTTAAATATACGGAAAATAGAACAATGATTCGATTTTACATATATCTTTGCAGAGTAATATAAAACCAAAAGAATAATTACAAAATATGGGAAATGTTCAAAAATGCTCAAGAAAGAGTTGTAAAAGACTCGTAAACTCCCGAATGAGCAAGGGGGAAAGACATGGATGGGCTTCTTTCTCAGAATTTGTTCATAAGCCGTTAAGAGAGATAGTAGGAAGGGGCGAGAGGGTTGAAAGAGGCCGTTATTCAGTAATTGATAATTCTTGTAAATTAATGGTTCCTTAAATAAGTTGACACTGCTGTATTATGGAGATATTAATGCCTAAATCTATTAACGATGCTCATATAGGAGAAGCGTTCAATTATTTATTTCGTATAATATTGCAGATGGAGAAATCAGATGATGAAGATTTTGTTTGGAATTTCAAAAATACATCATTTGTCACCCCTTTTTTCATATTACCATTGATGCTTTATCGTGATAAATGTGGTAAAAATGTATCTTGTATCAATATGTCTGATGGTATTAGAGCTTATTTGGATGCTATAAATTTTTATCATGTGATTATAGCAGATGAAATAGTTGATTTTCATGGCTATATGGAGGCTTATTCAAACAAAAGATATATTCCTATTATTTGTTTCCCTTCTTGTAAGCCAAAGGACGATATAAAAAATAATATTTTGTCGGTTGCAGAAAATATAATGGTAAGACAATTAGGAATTGAAGGAGAGATAAGAAAAGCTCTATCTTACATGTTAGCGGAAACCATTGATAATATTACAGAACATTCTGATTGCGATAAAGGTTATATATTTGCCCAGTATTATCCGACAAAGAAATATATTGATATTTGTATTGCAGATAATGGGATAAGTATTTTGGGTAGTTATATAAAAGCAAAGAAAGATGGAATAACAAATGATGTTGAAGCTTTAAAAAATGCAGGAACAGGAGTTTCTACCAAAAATCGACCAGAAGCAGAAAATAGGGGGTATGGAATTACGACCTGTAAAAATATGCTATCAAAAGGTCTAAAGGGAAAATATTTTTTACTATCTGGGCAAGCTTTTCATTCTATGACAGAATATGAAACTTCATATGTCGGCCTACCAGATAATATTAAATGGGATGGAACGATTGTAGCATTGAGAATACCATATAGTGAGAATAGTAATTTTAATTTTTATAAATATATAGAATAAAGGTCATGGAAAAGATTATTGTAATATCAGAATTGATAAGAGGAGAGCTTCGTTCCAGGACCGAAGCTAAAAAAATTTATGCAAAAGTTTTAAGTTTGGATTCGAAAAGTATTAGTATTGATTTTTCGAATGTGTGCTTTATGTCTCGATCGTTCGCTGATGAGCTATGTAATATTTTGGATTTATTGAGATCAAAAGAGGTCAAAGTTCGTTTAAAAAACAAATGTGATTCTATTGATTTAATGATGAAGATTGTTGAAGGGAATAGGAATAAGCCAAGAGTTGTCAAAGAAGATAGTCAAGTTAAAGAGTTTTCGGATATTGATGCTTTGTCTGAGTTCTTGTTAACCATATAAAGTTACTAAAGCTCTTGCCTAATGAAATCAATAGTCTTAAAAACATGCTCGAAACAGCAGTTACATATTCTTTCGAAAATATACTTTGGATCTCGGCTATCTTTGTCACAGGATATTTGTCTTGGAAAGCTGCTGTATATTTTACGAAATTAGAGGATACTCGTAAAAAGGTTGCCAGTCTACCATGCGAGAAGAGAAAAGAAGAAATAGATCTGCACTCTAAAAATCATGTAGAAACGAGCAAGTCTATAGAAAGAATAGAGACCACTCTTGGCTTTATTCAAAAGACGATGGATCAATTGGCTCAAAAAGGGAATAAATTAATCATTGGCCCTTACACAAAATCTCATAGTCCTTTATCTATAACAGATGCAGGTCGAGAGATGATGGAGAGGTTAGGCGTAGGTGAAATGTTTGAAAAGAACTGGCTTCGTATAGACGAATTTATAGAAGACAAGTTGGAATATAAGAATCCTTATGATATACAAGAATTTCTAATCCAACAGGCTGTGGTTTATCCGGAAAAGTTTTTGCAGCCAGAAGAAATAGATAAAATTAAATTAGATGCCTATAATACGGGTGTTAATATCGTACCTTACATGAAGGTTATAGCAATTCTTGCGAGAGATCGATATTTTTCAGAGCATAATATCCTTGTCGAAGATGTCGATAAACATGATCCTTTGAATAAAAATAAAAAGCCGGAATAACCTCCGGCTTTATTTTTATCCTCTTTCCTCCAACACCTTTTTAAGCCTTTGCAACCTCAGTATATCACTTGCGAAGGTCGGATTATCCCAATTCCTCTTAACCGATCTGACATGTACATCAATGTACTTGCTCAAATCGAATATATTCTCACACTCGCTTAACCGGATCTCGTTAAACGTCACTTGGTAGTTCTCAAACCAGGCTATTAGCTGTTTTAATTCTTCGCTCATGTTTTTTTCGGGCAAAGGTAAAAACTATTTGAAGCTTAAAAAATAACCTTTTGCCTCTTTTGGCATCCTTCTACCTTCTAGGCAGATATATCTATCTGTTGTGCCCCTTGTATGTCCTAATATCTTTTTTATCCAAACTTCCGACACTCCGCGTGCCGCTAAATTAGACGCACAGCTCCTTCGGGCCGTATGCGATGCAATAAGGTCACATTTTCTACCAATAATATTCTTTCCGGCCTTAAAACACCTTGTTTTTGCTATTATTCCCGCTTTCTCTGCAAGTTTTCGGATGGTATCGTTAAAATATACGTCCGACACTATTCGTCCGCTTAAAGCGGGGGATTGTTCCTTTATAAACCGTTTCAAAACTGGCGATATTGGTATTTCAACAAAAACTTTAGTTTTCTGCGAAACATACGACAACCAGCCACCCTGTATGTTTTCTTTCGTAAATTGGCAAAAATCAGAATGACGTGCGCCGGTTATGCATCCTAATACAAATTGATCCCGTATCAACCGCTCCGTATCATTTGCCACTTCGATAGCTACCAACCGCTGTATTTCATTTTCATCCAGAAATGTATTAACCGATACTTGCTCCTTAAGCGAAAGTATCTCGGCGAAATTGAAGTCTAGCCGCACTTCGTCCGAGTATCTATTTAATACCGCCTTCATCTTGGCCGCATATTGACGGGCGGAGTTTGGTGCAACCCGTTCGCCCATATATTCGGTAAATCGAATAAGCCGGAGCTTTGAAAGTTCGCTCCATTCAGCCGTACACTCGTTCGCTTCCTCGTACATCCGGAGGATAATACCATATTTCGGGTATTTATCCAAAAATGCTTCTTTTAATGTCCTCATACCTTTTTAGATTTGTGGGCGGCAATAATGATCCCGGCCACGAAAGCCACTACCAGCACACCACCTATGAATACCATCGCCTTGAAACCGCCTAATAATACGATTATCAAAATACCCCACACTACTACACCTAGTTGCATTGTTTTTTATTTTACGCAGGGCTTCCGCCCCGCTGGTTAGATTATATTACTTTCTTATATAACACTTCTTAACCGTCCGTTCTTGCTTACATGCGCGTTAAGTATTTCCGCCTCTTTTTCGGCTTCTTCCTTAGTCTGGAAGCAATCTATTATACATTTGTCCAAATTATCTAGTACACCGTAATATCCTAGCGTTGACGGTTTATCCTTGATAGTGTAACGCATTCCCTTTACTTTCTTTTCGTAAAATTCTACATTTTCAACCATTGGTTTATAATGAGATGAAACGCTTAATATTCCTACCTCTATTTTGTTGTCAAATTCAATTATACCGGGCAAAGCGTTGTATAAACTCCTATTTAAGCTTACGCCGTCATAGGTTACGCCGTGTTTGCGCTCTTTATCCGTGTACACGTTGAAAACATCGCCCGGCTGTATATCTACACGTACTTTCGCGCTGGTTATGATTCCCGCGCCTTTTACGTCGTAATAGCATACGCTGTTAAGGTTGTCCGTTTCGATAAAATAGATATTTTCAAGCGGGTACGCTTCAACCGTGCAAGCTGTTAAAGCTTTTTCCGGTCGTATTATATCCATGTACTTAACTTCTCTTTCCGCTATTTCTTTAGGGCATTTTTTCAAATTACCGACATCGCAACAACCATTTGAATTTAACCGGGCGGTTCCGTTTTTTTCGTTAAAAGCCAATATAATGCCTATTTCTTCACATTGATCATAAACGACCTCACCCAGTTTAAACCCGTCCAGTTCTTCGGGTATTGTCGGATAATCAAACGAATCATATTTTGCATAATCGGCAATAATTAACGGGGGGTTATTCCCTTGGGGTTCTTCCGCTAGTTCTGGAATATGGATTTCTTCAGGGAGCGCCGGCAATACTGTAGGTGATATCAATTCTTTCACCTTGTCCGCTTGCTTTTTACTAAATATCCATCCGGCGCGCTTTTCTCCGTTATAGTTTAAGGACGGGTTAAAACGTCCACCCAATTCCTTCAACTGTTCTTTAATAGCCTTCGTATCGCCAAACACTGCGATCGCCTTTTCGGAATAGTCCACGATTTCCAGACCTTCAACCGTTACGGCTTCTACTTCTTTGGCTTTCTCAACCTTTTCAGGCTTAACGCTCCTTTTCTTTGCTTTCGGTTCTATTACCTTATATTCGTCACTCACTTTGATTTTCAAATAGAAATTAGTGTCGAAATAGTCTTGCATACTATCCGAATCGTCATATTTGAATGAATTGGCATAAATCGTAACAGCATCCAATACTTTAAACATTTCGGGCGTAAGTTCTTTTTCCCATCCCTTTACGGTGTTCATCGTATCCATATACCCGCGTTCCGCACTTCTTGATCCCTCTACAAAGGGGATACAAGTACCTTCCTTTAATTCAATATACATAGAATCCGTGTACATGCTCCATTCTGTACGGATGGAGAATGTAAAATCTGGGAAATTCTTCTTTGCATAAGATCTAACCCTTGCGGCTATTTCCTTTGTAGATAACTTGCTGTCATAGTTTGAACCTGCCCAACCGTTTTGCGTGTAGAAATTCATTGTTTTCATGTCTGTAATATTTAAATTGTTATTAATTGCTAATTATTACAGCGTCTTTTTGTCGGATGGAACGCAAAGCCTATTTTTGTGAAAAATTAAAGTGTTAGGGCGGATTTCCCGCCCCGTGGCTAAAATAAAGTTATTACAAACTCTATTTTTAAATGCCACACCTTAAAAGAAATCGAGAGTCTCATAAGGTACACTTTTAAAGTGTTAGATTCAAGTCTAACGGCTTTTGCTGGATTATCCCAGCTTTTACGGCGGTATTGGTAGTACCGCCGTTTGCTTTTTCCACCATCTTAAATAACGCTTGTAAAATCAAGCTCTTTTTAGCTCTTTCTTACATTACAAATATACAACAACTTTATATTATATACAATGTTTAATGCGTTTATTTTCAGATTAATATATGATTTGATGAGCGAAAAAATATACAATATAAAGAGGATTGCGTAGGCGTATCGACTAGGTTCTATATTATCAAACGTAGAGAGGTAGACGACGATATAAAGTCTTAAATACTGTGGATTGGGGCGTAATGGATGATCTATGATGAGGAAGGGAGGTAAAATATGTATAGATTATTTCTATTTAATTAATAGATGTTATCTATTGAATTATATAAAGAGGGAAGTGCTTTTGATAGATATAATTTATCTTCTGAAAATAGATTTTATCTATGTGTGTAGTGGTTAAAATATGTATATGGTTGCAATAGATAAAGCTTGTCTTTTTTTGTTCTAATCGCTTTTTCCCTATGGGCATCCTTAATAAACGGAATATATTATTATTGTCTATCATTGTTTATGTTATATGTATAACATAAATTTGTTTATTATAAGTCATTTATTAATAGGGTGTTATTTGGAGGTAAAAATAAAATTACACCCTCCCCCCCCCCCGGTTATGCTATAGAATAATAAGCATGTTACATCATCTAAAAATTTTTCCCTCATTTTTTTTCTTAATTTTTGATCGTTAAAATATGAAAATAAAATTACCCCCTACCCCCCCCCCGGTTATGCTATAGAATAATAAGCATGTTACATCATCTAAAAATTT
>OGPD01000607.1_pt1 | contig 38580 bp, 64 predicted proteins | sample 1552861 | NCBI WGS metagenome assembly OGPD01 (sample SAMEA2580280, study PRJEB22360) | human gut metagenome | biome: human gut; feature: human-associated habitat; material: faeces | place: Denmark | collected 2008/2010
CCAATTCTGTTCTTAAGTGCCCGCACCAAACGGGGTTAGCTAGTTAGGCAGAGATTACTATATTATAATGGCTGTTTTTCCCTCTTTTTGAAGTTTCTTTTGAAGTGCTTCGGCATTCGCTTTTGACTTAAACGCACCCTTCTGTTCATACACCCGGTAGATCCTACCTGCAGTCCCCGTCTTGGTAGGCGTAGACGTACCCACCGCCGACAACCCGAACACCTGCAGGATGCCCCTGGCGATATCGTCCATCCGGCTGTTGAAGATCTTGACATCCGTGGCACTCGTAATGAATCCACACTCCATTAGCCGGTACGGATAGCCTTTTGCCGCAGCACGTTTTGGGTTCGCCAGATCCGTCCTGCCTACAACGATCTGAGATCTGCCTGGAAAGATAGCGGAGATCATTTTCGCCAGAGCGTTATCATACTGATCCGCTTTATACTTTCCATTGATAATTACGTGTCCGCCCCTTGCAGATGCTGATGCACTGTCCATGTGAAGCTCAATGATCTGGTAATCCTTTGGAATACTAAGCTTGCTAATCCCGTTATCTGCATACCAGTTCCGGCTCGTATCTGCAATTGTGACATTGCTTCCGCCCAGTGCACCGATACGTGCTGCCAGCGCTCTCACTCGTTCAGCTTCTGTGTATCCATTTCCGGTCGCTCCCGGATCACCGGCACCGTGGCCGGCTATGATAAATAGATGCATATTACTCGCCCCCTGATTTTAATTCTTCCACTGCTTCTTCCGACAATTCCTCTGTCATATCTTCCAGGAACTTCTGTACCCATTTCTTAATCTTTTTCGGCACCGGAAGACCGCACAGTGTCATGTTCTTTAAAATACTGACTGCTTCATATAATATAAACAACAAACAGAAAAATTCGCAGATCCCAAGCTTCTGGATTCCGATGATCTGTATGTACTGCTCCGGAATCATGCCCACTATATTAATATGCATGATCACATCCGTAGCCATTAAAAGGCATACCGAGAAGAGCATAGCTGCCTTACGAATTGCTCCATCGATGCCGACGCAGCTATTGAATTTATGCTCCTTGATTGCCCGGAGAACACCCAGAAGCGCGTCCAATGTCACCGCAATCAGCAGAATCCGAATGAATGAGTTACTTGATAATAAAAACAAAATCTTTTCCATCATATTAATCGTCCTTTCTTAATTTTGCGTACAAAAATAAGACCCGAAGGTCTTGCGCGTATCTCCATGTAATTACCTCTACTCATATACAGCCTCAGACATCTCTAGAAGACATTCTGTGAGAAACTGACTCTGTTCTTCCAGTTTTGTGATCCTTTCCTCTGGGAGCGGTTCCGGCTCTGGATAGACCGTGTCTTCCACAAGCTTCCACGCCTGCGTAATCTCTGTCTCTCCCTCCGTCCACTCCGATTCCCAGTGTTTACCATCTGTTACCTCAGTAGGCATATCTGTGTACACCACAGGCTTGTAGCCTAGCTGTTCCAGTTCTTCCGGCAATGGATTGTTGATAGTCTTGCCATCCAAAGTTATCGTTTTGGGTGCACTTCGAAGAAATCCGTTTTGTAGTTTTCCGTGCATTTTTTAATCACCTCGCTTTCTATGCTATGCGATAGAACAAAAGAAAACCTTTTTGATCGGAGTATTGACTTGTTCTGACATACCTTGTTCCCTCTGGCATATCTACTGTCTGAACCTGTATGTGATTCCATAAGTTATATTCAAGCTTCGAGATGTAAGTTTTGTCAGAATCATAGAAATATACAGTTCTAAGTGCTCCATAGTTAATCACAGGCACTTCCATAGCATATGTATACTCTGGATAGATATCTACCCAAGAAGTTATAGATGTATTTTGGTGTTCGCTTTCTACCCCATCTTTAATCCACATGTTTTCAATCCAGCGGTAAAAAAGATTTTCTCCTATTTTCTGTTTTTCCGTCTCTGCATTAAACAACCTACGCCTTAAGCTGTGCTGTGCTGTGCTGTGCTGTGCTGTGCTGTGCTGTGCTGTGCTGTGCTGTCAGCATTTTAGCATTGTTCATTTTTGTATCAACTCCTTATCTACCAATAATATAGACTGTTCCAGATGCGAAATTCCCATTTTGTGCAACGATAGAATAAGATGTTATAGCAGTCTCAATAGCCGTAGTCCATTTGGAAACATTATTCGGTATGTACTCTTGCATTTGTATTCCAGATGTAATACAAGCTTTTATTACATAGTTATCAAACCAAGAAGCTGAAAGTTTCTTTCCATCAATGTATGGATATAAAGAAGTCCATTTCCCATTTAATAGGTATGTAGGGACTACTCCATCCTTATCTGCTTTTAACTTCACTGCTATCATTAATTCATTGCACGAAAATGGTTTTCCATCATCATCTGTAGTAATATCAATACGACTCGTTTCTTCCGATATTGTTCTTTTTGCTATTAGTCGCCACTCTTTCATCTCTTCTACCTCCTGTGCCTTTGCCATCATCATTCGCCGTCTTAACATATCTCCACGGCATTCTTGACACAGGATTTAGAATCAACTAAGCCCTGACTGACTGACTGACTGACTGACTGACTGACTGACAAGATTGTGTGTTATTCTGTATTTCATGTCAACTTACCTCCCGTAAACTTTTATTACTGCTTCTTCGTTTCCATCTACATACGGATAGAAAGAAAAAATGATAGATGTGGTTGCTTCTTGCCTTGGAGTAGGCATTATTGTTCCGCATACATTTGTACCGCCAAAACCTTGGTCAAAACCACAAAAACCAATTATCCTATTGTCTATAATGTCAATTTTGGCAACCATTTCCGATGCATAAGTTTTATTACTGTTTTTAGACTGAACTCCATTTATGTTTCCAACCCCACACCTAAAATACGTTTCATTGTTTGTCTTAGGAATATCTCCATGTAACATAAAAGTTTTGTATTTATACTTCGAAAAATCTATTCCTTTAATTCTTTGTGCTGGCGTTATGGTTATTGTGTCAATTAATTCCCAGTCATTCATTGCGCTTTCCTCCTCGCTTACTAATGTTCTTCTCCGTTCCATTAGCTCACACTCCAATTCTGGCTAGTCAACAGCCCCTCTAATATAGACACCTCATATACCTTGTTCGCATCCACGCTAAAGCTACCGATATTGACATTGCTAGGGTGCACTACCCTTGTAGCAGTCGCACCACTCTTAAATATAAAATGCACCTCTCCTGTTCCCTCTCCGATGGTATAGGTTAATGATTCCATCTCCGGGAAGATATAGAGCTTGTTAGGCTCTAAGGTTACTGTGGTGTCTGTGGCAAGTTTTTCGATTCTCTCTATACCACCTGTCTCGATGGTGATTGCAAGTGCTTCTGAGCCATCGTAGGTGTTGGTTTGGTTGCCGTAGGTGATGGTTAGGGCTTGTGGATTTGGGAGGGTGGTTGGTACTGTGGGGATAGTTGGTTTATCATTCAAGTCGTTGTAAGACCCAGAAAAGTCACTCTTACCGTTCCATGTCTCTTTCTCAGCATCCGTGACTGTGCGGTGTTTGGTGTCTTCTTGTAAGTCAGACAGCTTTCCCGATGCACTAACAGGATTCTCTTTCATATAATCAGATACAGCCTTTTTTATATCTTCTTGTTTGCCTTCGGCATACTTTTTGGCTTCTTCCGCGCTTTCCCGTGCAGAGCTTGCAGCATTCTCAGCACGATCAGCGGATGCATTGACCGCTGATACCGTCTTCCTAAATAGATCCGGATCCGTCTCTGGATCTTCCGTTGGAGAGGTTGGCTTACTTCGCACTCTAACCGGGATTGTAATTTCATACTTGGTGTTCCCGGAAGTCTCATCTGTCAGATAGATATAAGCATAGATCCGGTAATCACTGGTCGCACTGTGCGCCAGTAACTCATCCGGAATCTTTACCTCTGTAACTCCATCCACCGTCGTGCCGACTCTGGATAATGTCTCTCCTGATTTCTCGTCCAGCGAAAACTGCACTTCCACTGCCGGTGGAAGCTCCGGACCTGTGATCCGGAGCACCTGACCGTAATCATACTGCCATACCCCCAGCGTGGATGCGTATCTGGAATCTAATTTTACAGATACGATATTGTCCATACTACTGCTCCTCTGTCACAAGTTCTTCCATTCCGGAATCGACGAGGATCTCTTTCACCTTATCCTTTAAGAGTCTCGGTACCTGTGCGTAAGTCTTCTTTCCTAACATAATCTGCTGTGCCCATAACATTGCCATCATTTCTTTACCTCCTGAATTTTGTAATAATATGAATAAATTTGTCAATAAAGTTACCATTACTGATATACCAGCTCGGACATTTCAAGGATGCACCCCTGGAGCATGTCAACAGCCTTTTTCAGCTCAGCATTCTCTGCCGTAAGAGCTTCTATCTTTTCTGCCGGCGTCTCACCAACCTTATAAAGAATCACGCCAGTAATGCCGGCTGTGTACTTCACAATGGCATCCATGTTGGTGTAATTCTCATATTCGCTAAGTGTGGACTCACGCTCTTTCACAACCATCTTCTTGGTTTTTGTCTGATCCTGGAACATGGTTTTCAAGTCTTCCTCTGACGCCGAGATCGTCTTGATCAGAAGTCCTCCATCTGATTGGATGTCCGCAGACTGGACCACCAGTTCAGTGGCATCATTAAATATGAGTTTCATATCACTCCTTTCCGGAGTGGTTCTTAATTAAATGGCAAGATTAAAGGATCTGTGGCCGCTACCGGCGGAACGATTCACTATGTCAAAATTGGGAATGTAGTTACATTCTCAGCAGAAATCAATACTGCAAATGGCAGCAAGGAAATTGCCACGATGCCGTTTAAACCAATAATAAAGACTTGGTGTGGTGTTGGATTTTCTGGCACACCAAGTAACGGAAACTGGGCGGTATTGAATACGGACGGAACTCTCTATATAAGCAAAGCGCATTCCGGCAATGTACTGTTCATAACCGGAACATACATTTGTGTTTAAATATTTTTATACACTTGCTAGCTTGTATGTACGTTAATTCTTCGGAATGATTAAATAACTTACCAACAGCGAATGTCCATTGACAAAACCGCTACCTCTTGCCCAAATTGTAACTTTATTGCCTTGGACTTCTGTCGTCGAAAACGAAATAACCTGTTCGTAAGGAGTACTACGTATAGAAAACATTGATGTAAAAACAACACCACCATTCCACTGGTCAGTGCCTAAATCTATAGTTGCATATAGATAGGAAGCATCATAATAGCCAAGCGTTACTGTTCCAACCTTGTACTTTTGCTTGTCAATCTTGCCATTTAATTAAGAACCACTCCTTTGAATCTAAAGTTAATAGTTACTATATAAAAGCGCATAACAAAAGCACCCGACCATTAGCCGGATGTATCGACAACACGGAGATTAAAGGGGAGTCTCCTTTCCTCATTTATTTTTTGTATGTTATGCACTTAAATATTTCTTGTGATGGTATCTCACTGAATCCTGATCCAACTGAGCATACCTTAATGTTGTGTCTGATTTGACATGACCTGCCATACAGGATGCTTCCTGCAATGGCATTCCTCTATTGAGAGCATTGGTAATTGATGTACCTCGGAACTTATGCGGGTACGCTTTCACGCCAACTCTTCTTCCGGTCCTACGTACAATATCTTCTACACCTTTGTCGGACAGTCTTTCATGCGGTGATCTGAGCGACACGAACAGTGCTGGATTCGTATCTGTTCGACTCTCCAGATATTCCAACAGGTACATGTGAGTACGTTCATTCAAATAAACAACTCGTTCCTTGTCGCCCTTACCACATACAATCAGATCCTTTGCGGAAAATCTGATGTCGCCCCGGTTCAACTTTACCAATTCTCCAACTCTGACAGCTGTGGAATATAGAAATTCCATCATAGCCTTATCCCGAAGCGTCCGGCATTCTCTCAGAAGTTTCTCTCGCTCCGCATCCGTGAACGGCTCTCTCACCCTGATTGGAACCTTAATGTCTTCCACCAACACCATCGGATTCTTTCGGATCCGGTCTCGATCACGCAGCCACGAAAAGAAGCTGCTATATATCGACCGCACACCTTTAAGAGTGCTGTTTTTAATGTTCCGAATTCTCTTGTATGCCCTCATATAATTCGATATATCAGCGTCTGTAATATCGACCACTGCCTTATTGATGTACGATAGCAATCTTTCCAGCTCGTACCGATACCGGATGATTGTCGCCTTGCTCTTTCCTTCCAGTGCTTTTGACATCAGAAAATCTTCCAGATCCCCTTGCCAACTATCATCCATCACCATCAGTTCATTCGTTGATTGCAGCTCACATCCATCAAACGTAACTCTGAGAGCTGACTGCAGTTCTCGAAGCTGTTCTTCTGACAATATGTCCTGCATCCGCCGCATTACCTCCATGATCTTTTGCTCCATTCGCCACACTCCTTTTTTTGATTTGAGTGTAGCATATTGCCATCCGCTTACTTAATTAAATGGCAAGATACCGTTCTCGACCGTTCTGTACGATAACACTTCCGGAACAAAAACTGATGCCACATTGTCCGATAATGTAACGAACTACGAATACGTTGAAATATTCTATGGCAACGACCTAAATGGTAATGATGCTTATGTGCCTATGCGTTCGATAAAAACGATGCTGAAAGATGGATATGCAAGGGCGCGTTTACTATGGTTTGGCTCGACATCTGAGTCTGAGACTCACCAGTTTTCCAGACTGGCATTAGAATTACATGATAATACTATACATTTTGGTTCTGAGAATTTTGTTAATTTTTCATCGACCGCTGGGAGCGTCAAATGGAGCAACGCATCGACGAAACATTTTAAAATATTTCGGGTAATTGGCTGGAAACATTAAGCAAGTTTTACAACTTCCATATACGAACTACCAGTTGTTGCAGATGCACCTGACGTATCAGATTTTCTTATTTGCGGTGAAAGAACAGTACCATTTTCAAGGCAGATAATTCGACTCATATTCACGTTCACGGAAAAACCATTATACGAATACTGAGAGCCGAAAAGCACGTAGTTATCATCAATGATCGTTCTATCTGCAATGACTTGCGCTTGAATACATGCTGATGCACCTTGGTTTGCGGCACCTTGTGCATACATAGTCACACAGTATAAACCTGATTGCTTTATGGTTACGGTCGCATTTGCACCAGTTGTGGTTTTGTAACAATCATCATCAACAATTGGTTTGCTAGAGCCGATATTTTTTGCGGTTGTGGACAAGCTCCACGAGCTTCCCCACTTTCCGATCAATACATTATTTTTGCGATTATTTATCTTGCCATTTAATTCAGCAAGCTCTGTTTTCATCTTCCCCAAATTATCAGCTACATCCAATAGCTTTTTGATCTCTGTGACATTCAATCCGTCATAATGCACTTCAAACACTGGACAATCATCGGTCAAATCTCCCTCCTGCAAATTACCAACTGTATATGCCGGTACAGCCGGATCAGACGCCACTGGCGTTCCTGTAATAACTACCCAATTATTGGCTTCAACATTCGTTTCCGCATTTCTTGTATATCGATTCACTACCAGATCAATACGCTTCATCCCCTGACTTCCGTTAGTCAGTTCGACCTCATCATAGGTTCCAATTTTTATACTGGAAATATTTCCATGATGACTCATCATACCGCTTCGAATCTTCAATATATTATTCGACGCAAGTTCCGGTTCTAAATTTTCACCGGATGTTAGAATATAACTCTCCTGTCCAACTGTTCCCTCGACAAGTTGCCTGAACTGTTGGCTTGCCACATGCGGGCTTCCGGTTCTTCCACTAACTATCTCCATCGTCATTTTCTCCTTCCAATTCATATTCTTTCGACGTTACTCCTGCAATTACGCTGCAGGTAATGTTCTCGATAGGCTTTGCTCCATACATACCAGTAAGGTAATCTCGTCCGCCAACGATATCTCCGATACCTACATCAATGCCAAGCTTCTCCACATCCATGCTGAATTTCTTCTTACTCATCAGCTCAGTCAACTTATCAAGTGACTGGTCTTCCAGTTGATCTGTCTCAGTGGATGTGTTCTCGTAAACCTGGACAATCTCATCCAGTCCGGTGTAATACTGAGTCTTTTTAATACTCCCATCCGGCCAAGCATACAGGTGAAATACATTTCTGTCCTGCAATTCCCCCTTGCCGGTGACGATCAGATGATTAACTCCATCTCGGATGTCTTCCATCGTATAATTCAATCCACAGTCTTTGGACAATTCAATCTGATCAGAATAATCTACGATTGGAATTGCTCTGATCAAAACATACCCCGTAACGCCCTTCTCCCGCTTGTGCTGAATATCCAGCCGATATCCGACCGAAGTCAGCATCTTCGTGACACCTTCCAACAACGTGCAATACCGATCAAACTGATAATTACTTACAGATACGCCTGTATCTTCACTGGATACCACGTATAATCCATCAAATTCCGGCTCTATCAATGCTTTGAGTACCTTGTTGAGTTCTCCTGACACAACCTTATAATCCCTTCCGGATGGCGGCTCAATGGCTTTGTATGCCAATCTTCCGCGCCAGGTGTAACCTTTCAGTTCCACGTAATCCAGTGTTGTACTGGTAAGAACCTTGCCGATGATCCCGCCGTACTCCGTATCCGGAATGTACACCAGATTCCCATATGTCATATCTTTAGTCCAATAGCTCCGGGCAATCTTCACGGAGAACTTCATTTCCCCGTTCACGTCGAAGGTACAGTTGGCTCTCTTCAGTGGATTGCTGCCAATCTCTCTTTGATGCGTTGCTAGTATTACCATGCTGCCTCCTTCCGCTTCAGAAAGATATACAGATCCACTCCAAACTCTCCGCTCCAATTCACAGATATTAATCCGGGTGGTATCTGTTCAAATACGGAATAGTCATATCCTCTGGCATTAAACAAATTCGCTGTCATGCCATTGGATAGATATTTCGTGATTGTCTCTTCTAGCGTATTTAATATCAGATACTCATTTTTCTCCAATGTAGTTAAAATCTCATAAGGATACCCATTGATCAACACCTTTGGATTTGAACATGGACCGTAGATCACCATTTCAAAATCTGATGGAATAATGTGATCAATTTCAAATACTCCAGATCCTCGCTTTTCTTCCACAAGCTCAAATGGATAATCCGTAGGAAAATCTAATCCACTTACTGCAACTGGTTCTGTTTGCGGATAAAACCTCTTCTCCAGAACTGTGATCCACGACAACTCCGGTGCAAGGAATGTGAGCTCCACTTCCGTATACACATACCCCTTCCATCCTGTTTTCTTGGTCTTGTAAATCTGGCAGGGTAAGAATGTATCATTCACATACAAACGTCCGTATTTGCCCGTCTCAGCGTCTACAGAAATGATTCTGTACAGAGTTTCCATGTTCTGCACGAACTCCATTCTCTTTCCAAAGACATCTAAGGTAACTACCTTTTCATAGCCGTCCTCTGTCTCTTCCCACGTACTGTCAAACCAATCAGCCTCAACAGTACGAAAAGGCGCCTTGGTCAACCAAAGCACCTCTCCTTTACTATTTTTATAATATGCCTTTATCATAATGCCGGCACCGCTCCTTTCGGCAATGGTTCATCTATCCTCTTGGTTCCAAGGAAAATTGGACGCTTCGCCATTTTTTCTGCAGCTCTCATCTGGATTTTCTCCAAACGGTCATAATCAATCGATCCTTTACCATCGAATCCTGGCGAGTTTTTGAACTTGTCTACTGATGGTGTATCAACTCCGCCAGACATTGCAATGTTTACGGATCTCTGCAATCCGGATACTGCTTTCTGTACTCCTGCACTCATGGATCTGATCGGAATATTCTTCTCGAATCCAATGCCCATACCAAGAGCCATCATCTTACCAACCTGATCACGGAATACTCGTGACGGCGAGTGGATGCCAAGCTTTGACTTCACCCAATCCAATGCATTACTTGCTGCATTTGCCGCTGCATCTGCCAGGCTCTTCGCCGCATTTGTTAATCCACTGGCAATGCCTTTGACGATATTCATTCCAACACTGCCCCAGTTCACACTGGTAAATGCATTCTTGATCTGGCTAATGATAGCCGGAATCTTACCGATCAGCTGTGGAATTGCCTGTACAAGTCCGGTCGCAAGAATTGTGATGATCTTAATTCCGGCTTGTAAGATTTTCGGTAGGTTCGAAATAATCGCCGTCGCCAACTGACCGATAATAGTCGGTGCCTGATTAATCAGCTGCGGCAATGCATTCACCAGTCCCTGCGCCAAACCAACCAACAAGTCGATACCGGCATCCACGATCTGACCTAGATTGGAAAGTAGCGATCCTACCAATGTAACAATCATCATTAATGCTGTCGGGATCAATGTAGGTAACTGTTGTGCAATTCCAGAAATCAGTGTTGATACGATGGAAATTCCACCACTAATGATAGCCGGCAGATTTGCTGTAATTGCCTGTAACAAATTGTTAAGCAACATAGCTCCCTGCGCAATCAAGTTCGGAAGTGCTGCTGTAATTCCATTGCAGAAATTTGTGATTACCTCTGGCCCTTTTGTCTGGACCATCGTAAGGATCTGTCCGATCTGATCACCGAACGCGCCCTGCAGGAGCCCGAGTCCTGCTACGACAATACCGAGTCCTCCAGCAATGTTCATACATTTCAGAAATGCCGGTGCAAACGTAGCTGCCTTGGACAGGATTGGCTTGAACGAATCTCCGATCACTCCGCCGTAACTAGCTATCTTTTCCCCAACTGCTCCAAACTTCGGAACGATTGCAGATACCTTTTTCCCAAGCTCTCCGACCTTGCCGGTAATTGTTGGGAACTTCTCTGCTAATTTAGGACCTACCTTCGCAAACGACTCTCCTACTTTTCCGGCTGTCTGTGTAACAGCACTTGTGAGCTTTCCACCGGGACCGGCATTCCACATTTCGGAAACAGATCCTCCCAACTTACCGATTGCCGGAGCGATCTTTGGTGCGAGATCCTGGAATGGCAATGCAATAGCATCACCGACATTCTTGAATACTGTTCCAGCCTTCCCAAGAGATGCAGACGCACTTTTCGCTGTACCGGGAAGCTTACTAATAGCAGTAATTGCCCCACCAGTGACATTTCCTAGGCCGCCAAGAGCATCAGAAAATGTTCCGGCACCCTTACCAATTAGAGATAACGCAGGTGCGGCTCCAATCAGAACTGCGGACATCTTACCAAGATTCGCAAGTTGTCCGGTATCCATACTGCCAAGTTTGTCAGCAATACTCTCAATTGCATCAGTGAAGCCTTTTACCTGAGGAACAGCGCCACCAATTTTTCCAGCAAGCGCACTAACAACATCTATCCCTGTTTTTCCTAGTCTTGGAATGATCTGGCCTAAATTTGTAAAAATGTTCTGTGTTGCAGTCCAGAATGTCTCTACAAGGTCATTTGCACTTATAACTCCAGCTTCAAAGTTTTCCCAAGCTGCTTTAGCAGAGCTTACAGAACCTTCAATCGTGGTCGCTGCTTCTTTCGAAGTAGTTCCAGTAATTCCCATCTGCTTTTGCACAACGCTGATAGCATTTACAATATTTCCAAAGGATAGACTGTTGGCATCAACTGTAACACCGAGTTCTTTCTGGACATCTGTAAGTTTTGCTGCATCGGAAACGAGCCGCTTCATTTCTTCTTGAGTACCACCATAACCAAGCTTTAAATTATCAAGCATGGTATAGTTCTGCTTCGCAAAACCCTGATAAGCATTTTGAATGTCGCGCATACTTGTGCCCATCTTATTTGCATTGTCGGACATATCCACGATAGCCCTGTCTGCATAAGACGCTGCTTTCGCAGTATCTCCTCCAAGGCTCTGTAACAGCGATGCCGAGAAACTGGTTACAGTTTCCATATAGTTGTTTGCAGACATTCCTGCCGTTTTATACGCCCTATTAGCATTATCGATAACTGTATTCGCGCTATCCTTGAATAGGGTTTCTACACCACCGACCTGCTGTTCCATATTCGCAACAACGCCAAGTGATGACTTTATGATTGCGCCAGCAGCAGTTCCAACTGCAACCACAGCTCCGGTCATTGTCTTAGATACTATCGACAGCCCGGATTTTCCAAGTTTACTTAGCTTGCCAACTCCTTCGTTGAATCCCTTTTCATTAATTTTTGTATCAAAATTCAAATAGCCGTCTGCCACATTACCACCCTTTCTAGGCTAATAGCACGGCTCAACGGCTCACATGTGCTTAGATCTTAATCTTTACCTCTTTTCTACACTCCCGACAGTTCAGGTACACGCCATTACACTCGGCGGTATCATCATAAATCAGTAGCTTCTTACCGCAATAGGGGCATCTGAACCACTTCCGTTCTGTCGGGATGCCAATCTTCTTTATCATGCAAACATATCCCCTATCTCATAATCTGTCATTTTTCTGTTCTTTTTCAGCGAAATCGCACGCTGTATCTTCTGGATCCGCTTACGCTCATCCTTATCTTTGATATCCCGGAGATCTGTGTTCCGGTACATGATCCGTTGCTTGATCTCCGTCTTCTCTGGAAGTCCAATAAATAGCGTCTGGAATTCCCACCAGTGCATGTATGGAACCGTCTGCAGGTTGATTCCATATACCTCCCGGAATGCGCTGTAAATACAGTCTGCATCCTGCTCGAAGGAATACAGCTGCTTCGGCACTGATTCCGAATGTTCTTCACTGTCAGATCTATCTACCCTCATTTCGAGGAATCCTCCCAGCGCATAGACAGCTCCTTCCAAATCATCTGGCATTCCATCTGTATACCATTGCATCATCAACTGGCATTTAATCTGCCAAGGAACTTCATCATCTTCTACCAACTGAATAAAACGGATCCATTCTCTGAAATCCGTCTCGATCTGGTAGTTTTCTCCATTCACACACACTGAATCTGGGAATTCTTCAAATAGAATATTCATAACATATTACCTATTACCGTTGTAATAAGTTCCATTACCGCGATTCTTATTGCGATTGTTCTTATCATACTTTCGTCTCTGCTGTCTATTACCATGCTGCTGAACAGTATAATTACCATATTTCTGATTCAGCTTATCGGCTTCTTTATTCTCAAAAGCCAATAGTGCATCTGTAGCATTCAAGCACGCGTTCAGACTAGTTTTCCCACCGAACATCTCCTCATGTGCTCCTTCTCCGATCACGCGATCGAAGAAATTAAAATAGCACTGGCACTGTGCACGGATGATATCAGCGGTCTTTCCTACCTTCGGCACCTGCGCTGCTTCTTCCTTAATCAGTTCCTTTGCTTCATCCAGATTTTCCAGAAACTCTACATCCGTAAAATCAATCTCTCTTTCAAGATCTCCATATTTAAAAAGGCTCATCGGCTCACACTCCTATCTTTTCACTCTGCTGCGAACGTACACGTCTGCCACTTATCTGTCGTTGTCGCAGTACCCTTTACGATCTCTCCTGCTGCTTTCAGACTACCCTTGTAGATCAGTGCATCCGTTCCATCACCTTCTGAATCCGGAATCACACTCCAGTCACGCTTTCTGGCTGTACATGTATCGGCATCTTCTGCCGTAGCGTCAAAGAGATCCACAACCACAACAGTTACCTGTGCATCTGATCCCAGAATCTCATCATCTGTAATCTCTGCCAGCTTTGCATGCACCGCATCATTTGTATAACGGTCAAACTCATAATCCATAGACGGAGCATATCCAACTACGTCTGATCGTTCTGATGCTTCATCCACATACTGCCTGCTGTACTCTGTAGAGTTCTTTGAATCTGACATTGACGTGAATCCTGTCATCCTGGTAAATGTCTTACCATCACCGGCAACATCCATAAACGCTACCCGCTTATGCCTGCCTACTAATTTCTTTTTATTTGTATCTCCTGCCATGTTCTACCTCCTATTTGTAAATCAATCTGCAGATCATCTGATACCGTCCCAGGTCTACATCCGGTGCAAACAAATAGCCGGACTGCAGCACTTCCACCTTTATGGCATCGTGCCCGTCCAACTCTGGGAAAATATCATATAAGTTGTTCTGTTCCGTCCACTCTTCAAACGACTGGTAAAATCCGCTGTTAGCAATGCCGGTTCTGGCATCACCGTCATAGGCTTCTTTACTGGTCAGAGCGAACTGGAACTGTTTCAGGCAGGTTCCATCGGTATATCTTTTGTAGATGGGATCTGCCCCGATCGGATCAATGGAATATTCCATTCCATCACCGAGATAATCAATATTAATCTTTCGATCATCGATGTACGGACAAGTGGCAATGTACTCCCGGATACTATCAATAATCGGTCTCTTAACGTCCGGCAAGCTTCTCGGCCCCCTCTCTGATTACGTCTTTCTTGCTCGCCTTCATGGTCTCAAACCACCTTGCCCGTGATTTGTGTTCATAATACTGCCGGCGGGCATAAGGCGTCAGATATTCAATATATCCGGATCCAATCACAGTGCCAAGCGTTGCGGACTTGATCATCATGCCGGTTCTCCTTGGTGAGAGTGGGTTCATATATCTAAGACATTCGGAATCTACAAATGCCTGCGCCTTGGAAAAGGACTCTGCCTTCTGGCTCGCAAATGCCGGATTCCACTCTAATTTAGCTGTCACAATACCTCCGTCAGTTTGCACAGTTGTGATACTACCTCTGGGAGTCGTGATACTAAATTGCTTCTTCTGTGCCATCTTACGCCCCTCCAATCCTCCAATGTGAAAGTCCACCGAACCGGTTGTCAGACCAGGACAACACTTTGCAATGCCGCTGGCTTATCTTTAGCAGATCCGCTGGCTTCACAATGTCTTTACTACATTCACCCAGAACAATGTGATCATCATTCTGGATTGTCCAATATCCAGCCGGATTCTCTAGTTCTGCATACTCTTCTGGCGGAAGATACTGATCCGCATTCTCCACATCAGCAGGAATACGGATCTTGTACACTTCTGCGCTGTTCAGTCCGGAATCACCTGCAGATACTTTATGGTCCACATGCACATGCACGCCCCGGATTACCGTTCGATTCCAGGTGTCAAAGGTGGTTTTACTGCCGGCTTTCCGGTTATAGATTGTAATCGTTGCATTCGCCAACATAACAGCATCCCACCTTTCTCGATAGCCATCCGGTTGGAAGCAGATATGCAGATGCAGCCGCATAAGCTTTTTTGCGAAGTACTTCCTCCGCTGTCTGTCCGTCTGTTTGTTCCGTAACATACGTAACGCTATATCCGTCATTGTTTTCAGACTTGACCATTCCAGCCGATGCCTGTTTCTGATCATAACTGCAGTATACGTCTGCTACAGCGCATACTGCATCTTTTACCATATCGCTTTCCGTTGAAAAAATATCACCCCGAACATATGTGATTTTACGAATGTAAGCTTCTGCCCGGCGTTCGTATCCGGAGAATTTATTCTCCGGAATTATCTCGCCACCATACTCTGAAGCATAATATGCATAATCCACATACATTTACATCACATCCTTATTCTCCTGCTTTCAGAATCGCAAATGGACATCTCTTTGTCTTATCCTTCTGCAGGCTGTTGATTGGGTTGGGAATCTCCCATCCAAGACGCATAGTCGCTCTCAGAGCTACCATGTCATTCTGCATCAGGTTATAGGCAATAGATCCATCCGTATTCTGTACAACACCCTCAGTAAACAATTTAAAGGTGATATCCTGTCTGATAGCATATACCAACTGTGAAAAATCACCGGAGATCATAAGTGCCTGTGACTTATCAAATGCTCCATTGTTCGGGAAGTTCATTGGTGAACCATCCAGCGCATATTGAGTTGAACCCTGCATATCTGTTTTGAACAGCGGATCACCATTTTCATTCTTTAATCCACGAAGCTTAGCTCTCATGGAAATATCTGCCATGTGGCCGTTTACAAAATAGCCAGAGTTTTCAACCTTTGCAATCACGCCGTCTTCTGCCATGATCTTGTCATACAATGGATCCGCAGAACCTAATGTAACTACAGATCTGGCTTTTGTCGCAGTTGCAACCACGCCATCTCTCCATGTAGATGGTTTATCCACATCAAACAGAATCGCTCTGTCAATAACACGTCCGAATGCTTCTACGACTCTCGGCTTAACTTCTGCCCAGATATCATACTCAGAATCATCCAGAACAGCCTCCGGAATCGGAACAATTACTGCAATCTCCTCTGCGGTGATGTATTTCTTATCCCATGCCTGTTTTGTAGTTTTCTTCTGACCTGCATCGCCATTTACAAAATAAGCAATCGGCAGCATATCCAGCACCGGCATTTTATACTGTCTGCTGGTCATGTTCGCCAGCTTTCGTCCTCTGGAAAGAACTGCTGACTGTGTGATTGTGCCCTGGATAATCTCATTCGCTTCCTGAGTAGGGATCAGAGACTCCGCACCAGTACGATCGATAATGTTCACATCATTATCGAAAATTCTCAAATTCATTCTGTTCTTATTCATTGCTTTCACCCTCCGTTTATCGTCTTGCTGCAGCACGAATACGGTCATTGATAGAAGCGTTTGCACTTCCACCAGAGCCTTCTGAGGAACTTCCGGAAGAGGTAGACACACGGTAAGTGTTGCCTCCTACATATCTCGGATTTTCTTTCAGATACTTCTCCGCAGCCTTTTCAAATGTTGTCTTATCATCTACCATTTTGGAAACCTTGTAAGCCACATAGTCCAGGTCGTCTGCTTTGACACCCTTACTAGACAAGAACTTTTCATTCTTCATCCGCTGCACTTCATTTCTGGAATTCTCCAGATCCTGCTGCAACTGCGTTACATTTGGCTGATTCTTTTTCTGCTGATCCTTATAATCAGCAATTGCCTGATTCACCTGCTGTTCTGTCATTCCCTGTTGCTGAAAATAAGAACGGAGCGCTGCCTTTTCGGCTCTTTCTGCCCTTGCATTGGCAATCTCTTCTGCCTGCGCATAACTGTATGTCCCCTGGTTTCCTGATCCACCGGCATTTCCCAGGCTGCCGTTACCATCTCCGGCGTTTCCACCCTGACCACCAGAGCCAGCTCCGCCGCCGTCTTCAAAGAGCTGTAAACACATTCTTTTTTTCATGCTTACCTCCAAATATGAGTGTTTTCCAATGCTTTTTCTGTCTTCATGTTTTGGACATAATAAAAACACCCTCTCGGGTGCTTAGTTACTGAAATTCTATGCAATTGTATTCCCGGTTGATATCTACAAGTCCCAGGAACCACGAATCCACCAGAAGCTTACCTCCATCTGACAGATTCTCCCATTCAATTGCCGTCATACCACTGCCTGTATCTGCTCGGATTCTATCGCCGGTCAAATCCCTTAATGAATTGATCAGATTGCATGTCAAAGCTGATACTGCAGCGCACACACGATCAATGCCAGTCTGATCTTTCCGATCAGCATGACCGACCATGTTAATGCCGTTATCTTTTATCTTCACGATTATCATATTTTGTCCTTATTCTTTTGACTCTACGATAGTTACAGTTCCTTCAAAAACTCCCAGATCTGTCTGCTGTTGAAATGAATGCGTTTCAGCTACATCCTCATCAGTCATAGGTCGAGTAAGATACCACAGGGAGTTATCTTTCCATGTAACTTCTTCTAGCTTCTGATTTGGCTCTAGGTTCACTGTCATCTCTCCACCGTAATCCTTTGTTACAGCCTGGCATCCTGTCAAGCACACTACCGCCATACAAATAGCAGTCAATGCTATTGCCACTCTCTTCTTCACTTTTCTCACCTCCTCGCTCTAAAAATGGGTACAAAAATACCACCGGCTTTTCGACTGGTGGTAGCTACATGGATAATACTTTCATATCATTCCATAATTCCTTTAACTGTTTATTATTTATTTTATGTTTATCAAGCATTGCCTTGGCATCTGTATAGAAATTAGTCTCACCTTCTGGACACCTGCATATAAACGGCTCATCATCTCTCCACGAAATATTATATCTTTCTCCATAAAGAATAAACTCGATATCTAATCCTATCTCTATAGCTTCTGACAGCTCAGACAAGTTCTCAAATTTTGCATAATCTTTATACTCAATCATTTCAATCACCTCTTCTCGAGAATATCTTTATTGGCAATTTCATGCCCTAATTTAAGTGGATTATCGTGCTTTGCTTCACGTTTCAAGTTACCTTTTTCATCAAGATACCAGTTATGATAATGTGGTACAATCGGATGTTCTTTTGAATTTCCGTGATCCGTCATATCTATATCTAATCTTGGCCTTCCATCATTTCCGTAATATCTACGTCTCTGCAAGGCACCATCTTTGAAATTATCAAACACACTATTCGGAGCACCTTTATACGGGATAGAATGTACTTCTCCTATTTGTTTCTTCTTCAGTGCTTGACTCTGCCATTTTACATCTATATATGCTTCACTGATAATTTTCCATTTCTCACTATCATTATATTTCATCTGGCCGAAATTAACAAGCGAACCAATATAATCTCCTAGAACTTCTTTATACCGCTTATACTGAGCCACATCCTTGGATGCATTCTCAATCATTTCCCGCGGGAACAATACATTCTGTCGTTTGCTATTTGTTGCCACCCGACCTTTCATATCCAGGTAAATACGCTCACGTTCTTCCGTAAGTCCCATCTTCCGGCAGAATCTGGAATACTCATTCAGCTGCCCCTGATACTTCGCCTTATGGAGGATGATCTCATCCCGATCAGCTTTACCGGCTTGCAACAACCGCACCTTCTCGCGCTGAGCACGCATAGCCACTTCCATCTGACGCTGTCTCTGCTTGGCTTCATACAAAGTATATTCTTTGCCGCCAAACGTCTTGGGCTCTGCCTCTTTCCGGTTCTGTTCCTCCAGCCATTCATCAGACCAGTTGCGCTGTGATATTCCTGGAAAGAACGGATAATACTCATGGTAGCAGTTTACTCCCAGTAATCCGGTTACAGTTCCCAGGCCGCAGACGTCATACAACTCACGCTTGCTCCATACCTGTCCTTGCCATACTGTATGAGTCGGCCTCGCTCCGACATGCCAGGCAACTTCAAAATACTCCGTTCCAAGGATGTCTGCATTATACTCTGCAATCTTACCAGTAATCTGACTGACTCCGGTCATTACCGCCCTTCTGGCAGCCACATCCACCCGATCAGCTCTTCCTGAAGCATAATCAATCTTCCGTAGTCCGCTGTTCGTGAGCTGCGTAACTACTCGTCTCAGGACACTGTTATAATCAAATGCCCCAGATACAATATCCATACAAGCACTGTCCAGGTAATCAGCATAGACCTGTGATAATGGAGTGAGCACCTTCTTTCCACCATAATCCAGATAGAATCCCATCGATCTGGTGATATTCTCCATATCAGACAGGCTCTGTTCTATAATGGCATCCGTGATCTGTTGCAGCTGTTTGTTCTGTTCAAACGGTATGTACTTGACATTGATCTGCTCGTATACATCCTTATTCCGGACATATTCCCAGTTGATCACCTTGTCATACAACTCAAACATCTCCGGATATGATGCATTCAGCGCATCCTTAATACTTTTTTCAATATCCTCCGACGAATACCCGAGAATCCGCAATCTGTTAATCTGCCAGTCAGCTGTACTGGTGATCTCACCAGCTTTCTGAATTCTCCGGACAATATCCTGCATGATTCGTTCTTCCAGATCCTGATACCTACTGGCAATCTTGCTGACAACCTTATTCTTGTACTCGTCCCGCATACTACTCCATCACCTGATTCTGTTCTGGCAATTTCTTTGCTGCTTCCTCCAGTGTCTCTCCATACCATTTAGCCCGATATTCTGCATGACTCATTACTCCCATGCTGACATCCTGACGATCCCTGTTTCGCTCCGTCTCCTTGTCCTCAATGATGGAGTCATCGAAATCTATAACGATGTCGGTCTCCAGATTTAACGGGTTACGAAGCACGATTCCCAGACGGATGATAATTTGAATCAATTGCTTCATCGCATCTTCCAGAAGAATCTCATGCTTTTTGATCATGCGATACATATCTGAATTCTCTGATATGATCTCTGTAGCTGTTTTCACGCCACTGCTTCCAAACTGGTATCGATCCGTACCAAATCCGCATTTCAATGACAAATAGTTCAGATCATCATTAATTGCCTTACTATGCTGCTCTGTACGAAGCGACATATCAACTTCTTTAAGCAATCCCTCTTTATTGTTATCATCGTCCGGCATACTGTAAAAAACACTGTCGCTTGGATCAAATGCAGGAGATCCATCTTCATTGGTCAGCAATTCCGGCTTTACGAAAATACGCTTTCTGCCAAGTTCGAACTCATTGCAGTAAGAATCGTATTCAATATCTAACTTCTTAAGTACATCAATGGAATTTGCAAAAATAGCCAATCCCATTGGATTGCTCTCATCAGCATTATTTGTGATGTTCAGCCGATCAATAACAAACTGCGGATCCGCTGATCCCGTTTTCGTCTCCTTTGCAAGCGTTTTAAATGGCTTAAGCTGTTTCCATTCTTCCTCGCTGAGCTCCGTTCCTTCCGGACTTCCAGATTCACACCGAAGTACCACATTCCTGATCACATATTCCCCATTTTCCAATAAATGCGATTGCACCTGAACGTATTTCTTTCTTGCAACTGTATGTGGAAATGTGAAAATGCACTCTGTTACACGGGCATTATTCCAGCTTACAGGATAGATATTTGGCGCATCCACATAATTAATCTGGATCGTTCCCGATAAGATCTCACCATCTTCTGTCACTTCCATATCATCCAGATATGGAATATATGCCACTGTACCGGTAAATGCTTTACGCTCCTGGTAATCATTCCCCATGACCAGAAAACGATTCTCTTCCAACACCTGCTGCACAAAATTGTGAGTCGTCTCATCACTCAGTGTAATCGTGACTCGCTCATTCAGAAGCAGATCCGCGATATCTTCACTCAACTTTTTAGCCATTCCCATGCTCTTTCGCTTGCATCGATTATATTTGCCTCGTCCTGTATACACCCTGTAAAAAGAGAAGCCTCGAACGCTCCCCCGATACCAAGATATCCATTCTGCTATCTTTCGATAGAACGCTGCATCTACCGTATCGATGCCAATTCTTTTAAAATAATTAAAGATATTCATCATCTCTCACCTCCTTGGTCAATATATCCGCTTTTATCATCCTGCACTTCTCTTGGAAGCCAGTGTTTTAGTCTCTTCCAGACACCCATAACCACATACCGGATAGCATCCATGCAGTGATCTGATTCTTTTACGGGTACTTCCTTACCCTTTTCTATCGACTTTTTGTCATACTCATAGGTACCGAACTCTCTGACCGCATTCTCCTGTTTCGGAGACACACTCATGATGTCAAAGCATAATGCCTTCTGCACCCGGCTGATACCGAGACCAACATCATTCTCCGCATCCCTGAGTATCACCTGATAATCCAGTCCAGTTCTGGTAGCACGCCGCACCTCTTCTGCCAGACCTTTTGCTGACGGATCAAGGAAAATATAAAAGACTCGGTTTTCATACAGTTCATGCAGATTATTCATGAACTCAACCAAGTCTTTCGCATATTCTGATGGGCTCTTCTGTTTGCCTGTCTCCCGGCCGCTGTGATAATATTCACCCAGACCAGGAAACTTCTGTCGGTAGCTGTCCAATCCAAACGCCTGGAACGTCGTTGCATTCTGCTGTCCATAGTCGCCACCGATGTAGATTCTGTCATATCTCCTGTCTGGATCCGGCTTCTGCCTGTGCCTGTCCCCAAACATGTAATAAATCAGCTCATCCACGCCGACCGCTTCACCAAGCCACACCCAACGATACATTTTCTCATCAGCCTGCTTCATAGCTTCTGCAGATGCAATCAGATCCTGCCCCAGCCAGCTGACCGGAACATCTCTGTAATCCGTGTGAATGTGGATACAATCATCACGCTTTTCCATCTTCTTACACCACTGATTGATCGGTGCATTTGGATTCTTCGGCGGGTTGTACAAATAGATCATTTGGAAATCACTGTCATTTCCTCGAACGAATGTTGCTTCGATATTGCTCAATTCATCTTCGCCTTCCCCATCATCGAAGAACTCCGTCAGCTCATCCAATACTACCAGCTTGATCGGCTTATCCTCATCGATAATACCCTTGGTATCGTCAATGCCATCTGATCCAGAGAAGTAAATGGTCGTGCCATATTTCTTATATGTGATCTCCATCGGTGATTTCGTGATTGTGAATTTCTTCTTAGAAATCCCCAGACGATTGATCCCGCGGAGCATCTCCTTGTACACTGTCTTCCGAAGCTTATTGTGATGCTTACGAAGAACCACCGCTGAACCATGCGGCTCTGATATAATCTGGTAATCTGTCCTGATAGCAGCGTAACTGGACTTCGTACCAGCACGTCCGGAAGTCAGGATAATGTGCTTAATCTTCTTGTTGTTGAATATCGGCAGATACTTCGGGATCACTATATCTGATATCTTCACCTGCTGGCGCATCGTTGACAATCGTCACACCGTCCTCTCCATCATCATTGCTACCATTCTGAATCCGCTCAGTATTAGCCTTTAACTGCATGATTCTGGCTTTCTGCTCCTCTGTCGCAAGATCCCAGTTCTTATGCAGCAGATCCTCATACCGGTTGATCATACCCTCCAATGTCTTCTGCGCCCTTGCCTGGGCTGACAGGAAGTTCGCCTGCTTATCCCAGGCTTGCCGTACATCATACTCGGTAGCTTCACTTCCATCCAATGTCATTTCCTTTGTCTTATCATTCTGATCACGGACATACATGATCTTCTGTGCCCGGATAATGGCAGCGTAAGCAATCTGTATCTGATCCCACAGAACATCCAGCGGATTCTTCGGCATCTCCTGAATGATCGACAATGTCTCTTCCGGAAGATACTTCGAAAAGAATCCGTGCTTCTCAGCGTTCTTGTTTTGTTCCGGTGCTCCGCTACCTTCGGCATTCTTGTTGCCTGGCTGACCACCCTGCTTCCTTTTTCTGGATGCAACAGAGGGTGCACCCTGCGTATTTGAGAGTGCACCACGTTTTTTTATCTCAGACCAGCCATACCGCTTAACCCAACTCTTTATCGTATTCAAACTGGTATCATACTTTTCCGCCAATTTCTTGGGCGGGATACCAGACAAGTAATCTTTCTTAATCTGCTCTTTTACATCAGCCACGTCACCACCTCTCTCTTCTTCGTTTGTTTTGTCGCATTAGAAAAGACACCCCGGAGGGTGCCCTTGTCTAGCTAATTACTTATCTTTTTTAGATTGTCTTCTAGTATTTACTATAAAGCTACTTGTTATCGAACCTATTCCAGTCACGCCTAAAAACGCCCCAGCAATAGCTCCACTGTTTTGTGGTACAACACATACCATTATTACGGCTGCAATAATACATCCAACCCCAAGTAAAAAGGCAAAAATAACACCTAACAAACTATCTCTTGATTCTGCTGATATCATTTTTTCTTCCATTTTCTGGCGATGTTCTGACTGTTTTTCTGCCATAGTAATAATTCGATCCGCTGAACCTGGGAGAACTCTTTCATATCCTTCAATGATACTCGGTGGCGGAATTGGGCCGCTAAATTCTCCTTGAATCACTTCTGCTATTACCTTTTTTGTTTCATTCTCTACAGCTTCTTCGATAAGCTCCCGATTTTTATCATCGTCCGCAAGCTCTTCTATAGCTGTCTGTTTCTCTTTGGATTGTTCCTCCGACATTTTCCCAGTCGCTCCTTAATGCTTCATAATCATTTGTTCTACCATTTGAAATATCCGGCCATCTTTTGATTCCAGCCAAATTCAACGCTCTTCCGTAGCCTTGAAAAAAAGCTTTACTAATTTTTCTCTTCATGACCATTCTCCTTTTAATGTTGTCTCAATTCGTTACTTTCCCATTCTGCCACATGCATCTTAATAAAAATACACTATTGAACTTGATTTATTTGTCAAATCGTAGTACTTTGTTTCTGTTTTTTTATTTTACGCCATCTTTTAGTTACTTTCAACTACTTTGCGCCACTTTTGGCTACTTTGTGCAACCTTTTCCATTGTATTACAACTTATATTCACTTGCAAGAATTATTTTCATGCAAACAAAAAGACGACCATCCGGTCGCCCTCTTGCCATTATAAGGAAGTCAATTCATCATGCCATCGAAGAAGTTTTCTTCTTTGTCTAGTATAATAATACCACACCTAAATTATGAATGTTATGAATCTTTCATTGTTGTCTTTATTATTTTAGACACCATCGACTGCGTATACCCAACAACCTCTCCGACTTCCTGCTGGCTCATTCCTTCCAGGTACACCTGCTCCAGGATCTGTCTGCTGAGTCCTTCCGGCATCTTCATGATGATCCGCTCTGCTTCTGCCATGTCAGCCAGCAATGCCTTATGCCGTTTCTCTTTCTTTCGGATCCGATCCTTAATCTCCGAAGCCTTCTTCGGCTCCTGCATCTGCACCGTTACATGCTGTTCGATGTACGGGAAATCATCAGACGACCTACTCACCTTACCAGATACCTCCGGAACATCCTCCAACTGCATATACAATCTTTCCAACGTCCGTTCCAGACTCAGCAGCTCTCTTCTATTCGCTCGGTACCTTTTCAGACATTTCTTGTCCATCCGCATCACTCCCCTTGCCGTATTTCCGTCTGATATACTCTGACACACTCACGCTCTGATATGCCGGTTTCCGGAAGTCTGCCAGAGCTTTCTCATCTGTCTTGGCTTCCAGACCGTCATAATATTTCTTCTGGTCTGCTTTCTGTTCTTTCCTGTCTCTCTTCTTCCGCATCTACCACCACCCGCTTTCTTCGGTCTTGTGATCGGCATGAATGAATATCACCGGTCTGGTTCCGTCCGAACCATCGTTGATGATCTCCATCTCGCCTATGTAATTAAAATCCTCTGCCGTATCAAGATATACTGTCAGGCTGACTTCGCCGCCCAGTACCTCATCCACGCGTTGAGACACTGCCTGTTTAAATTCTTTCGTCTGCGTAGCATCCGGCTTTTCCACCGTAATCGGCGTTGGCTCTGCCTGCTCCTGCTGGCCAGCACATCCGGTTAATGCCAGGGATGCCAGCAGGATGGTTAATGCTCTATTGATTCTGTTCATCGTCTACCTCCCTGTATGGCTTCGGTAATGACATCCAGGCATTCACAAAAATTCCATAGCTTGAATATGATTTTTCATCATCTCCTGGATAGAATGTACCACCCTCGTCATTTTCTTCGTATCGTGCGATATCTGGCATTGTGAAATTTTCGAATGACACCAGTATGTAGCTTTCATCTTCTGGCAGTCTCTCACTGCATGGAACCCATCTTCCGAACTCTTCTTTTTCCGCTGCATGCTCATACATTGCCAGTCTATCCACCAACTCCTGTTTCTTATTCGGGGACCAGTACCCTCGCTTTATACCGTTCTCTCTTTTATGTGTTAATCTCTGCATCTACTCTTCCTCCCACTTATCACACTTCTCCACATCGCAGCCTCTTTCCCGGTCTGTGATCACATAGTAGTTACACCCCGGTCTTGCCGCCGGTCCGCCTTTCTTCGGTCTGCCCGGTCTCTTCTTTCCTCGGTACTTACAAGTCATACACAGATGCCTGTCTGAATTATCTCCCGGATCTACCGTTTCTTCTTCCAGTTCCGTCTCTGCTGTTTCCGTTTCGGGGGGGGCAGTCCTCCGGTTCTTCCTGGGTGTCATGCACTGCCTGGATGATCTCTTCCGGTTCTGGCTGAACAGATTCTTCCATTTCCCGTACCGCCTGTTCAAATTCTGGATTCGCTACCGCCGGCACATTCACCAGATAGTGGTTCTCTTCCTGTTCCAACAGATCGGACAATCTCATTGCATTCATGCCACCATCATTACCTGTCCACAAAACTGTGACCGGTCTGCCTAATATATAATCTTCTAATGCTTCTTTTAAGGATTTTTCTATGTACATCAATCATTCCTCCTGATTCTAAGTTTAATCCCCATCTCTTCATCGATATTGTCTATGAAGTCCTGCCATCCAACAATATCATCCATCAGACACTCAGCCTTTAAATTCATTCTGTCAATAAACCTCTGACACCGCTTTGTCCCAAAATCAAATTCATCTCTGAGAGTTGCCACGCACAAGATAGTGAATGTATCCATCGTCATTTCCTTGATCTTTCTCGTGGCAATCTCTAGGCTCTTTCTGTCAAGCAGGGTATGGATCTTTGTAGCATTCCGGAACTCGATCTCATCTCTCAGCCCATCGACTCCATTCTTCTCCACAATAGTAAGCGCAAGCTGTAAGCCATCTTGACGACCTGCCATATAATCATTTATCTTTGCCACTTACTCTTCCTCCCAGTACTCTATAACATATTCTTTCTTCCCTTTTGCATTGCCAGGAATGACCTGATATCCAATTCTGACCGAATATCCTGCCTTGATTAATAACCTGGCTATCTGCAGCCGATCCTCTTCATTTAGACCAGCTGTTCCACCTCTAATGCTTCTTATTACTGCCATACATCTGTCTCCTTATGCAATTCCTATGAAACCACATCTTCGTATTACGCCTAGTTTCCACGTATTCCTGTTCGTCCTCTGGATAGATAACCTCTTCGCAGACATGACAGATATGCGTTTCTGCTTTCTTCTCTTTCTTCTTTTTTTTCTGTCATCAGTTCGTCCTCCCCAAATATTCATCGTGTATTTTATTCACGATTGGCGAAAACCAAAATAATAGATTTTTTATATCTGATTTTGCACCGTATTGCCTGCATAGTTCAAGCGATCGTTTATTATATGCATCCATATCATGATCAGTCAGATACTCTTTATAATTCTTCCAGCAGGCGTTATATATTTTTGTTACACGCTCTTCCATAATCTCTCCTACTCGAACGGAATCTTCTGTCCGTCCTCAACACTGTAAAATCCATCCGATCTATCCCATCCAAACTGATAGTCCAGATCGTCTTTGTCTCCGTAAATCCGCTTCGACCGCTCATCATAATCCAAAACGATTCCGCTCAGATTAATCTTTCCAAACAGTCGATTCTTGGCTACAATCAACTTTCTTTGATCCTGGGTGATGAATCCCTTGTCTAGCTCTTCTTTGCTCCCGCGGTTATAACCTAATGTCAATCCGGCCAGATTCGTAATATCTCCGGATCCACTCACCTCGTCATTGATATCCGTTGTAAAGCTGTTCTTTCGCTGATGAGCCACCAGAAGAATCAAACAGTTATACCGGATTGCCAGCTTGGCCAGATTTCTCACGAACTGCCCCTGCTGTTCATACCGGTCACTCCCACGCTGTTCATCTATGTACATGGCCGTCATCAGATTGTCGATCAGCACTACCTTTACTCCGTACTGCCGGATAGATTTTTCGATGCTTTTCAGCAGATCCTCTTTTTCATCATTCTCAATAATCCGATTATCATAAATAAATGCTTTCTCCCTGTACCACTCGTTAATCAACGCCTGATTTGTTCTGGTGATAAACCGATTGACTCCGCCATACTCCGACTGATTCTCAATAATGTGATGTCTGCCGGCCACCTGGAAATCGAACCAGTTTTTATACAGATAATTCGGCAGCTCTCCGGAGTATGCAAATGTCACATATCCCTGATTGACCACATGTCCCAATATCTGGCTTGCAAAAGTGGATTTGCCTTCTCCTCGTTTCCCTGCAATCACACAGACCATTCCGAACGGCAGCCCTCCATACAGCATCTGATCCAGTTCCCTGATACCGGTTTTCACCTTTGGGAGTTCATAGATATTCACGTCTTCCACATCAGCCAGCGGAATCACCCGATTGACCGGTACATATACCGCATTATCAACCGCATGCCTTACAGCTTCCGGTCCATACTTCTGTAAAATCTCATTTGCATCTTTACAGTCTTTATAGTCTTCATGTCTCACATGCTTGATCCGGCATGGGAACCTTTTGGCCACTTCGTCCAGAAGCGTGATCTGTTCTTTCTCATAATCTCCAAATACTACAATCTCATCAAACTTCGATACCCAGTCATAGCAGTATGGAATCCAGGTAAATCCCTTCGCTCCTGTAGGTACTGACACCGCATTTTCAATCCCGGCCATTGCAACGCTTAAGCTGTCGATCTGCCCCTCTGTAATCACCAGCCTGTCATGCTGATCAGTACACTGCTTCATTCCAAACAGTATCGGTCTGCAGCCTTTCTCACACCATTCCTTGTTGCGATCCTTAGATTTATCAAAATCCGTTTTTCTGTATTTGATAAAGCAAAGATTCCCGGATGCATCATAAAACGGGAATACCAGCACATTCTCCTGATCCGCAAGTGTGGTTATCTCATACCGCTTTGCGATATCCTCGCTGATTCCTCTGGATTCCAGATATGCAATAGCCGGCTCCCTTGGTTTGATTACTTCTTTCGGCTTCTTGAAACTCCGATATTTCTTCCGTGGTCGGTAATACTCATCCACATTGTTTCCAAGGCTGAAATCGAAGTCTCTGGAAAGCGTCAGCATATTCCCGGTAACTCCACAGGAAGCTCTCAGACATTTGAACTGCCCTGTGTCCAGATTAATGGAAAAGCTGTATTTATCCTTGTGCACTCCACCGTGACAGTACGGACAATCCATGAAATGCAATTCCCGTCCTTTAATTTTTGCTTTTATCCCCTGTGAAGTTGCAAATGAAAATGCATGCTCCGGGTTAAATTCATATATACCCATTCCAGTTCTCCGCTCTCGTCAAAATATCTAGCTTGCTTTCCAGCTTATCAATCATGCTCTGTGAGTAATGGAAGAATGCTTCATCTGCTGAATGTTTCCACTGGTTCTCTTTCCAGATTTCAATGCAGCGTTCGACTTCTCTTATTCTTTGTTCTTTTCCATCTCTCGCCATAACCGCAATGCCTCCATCGGATCCATCTCTTCATCATCGTCTTCTTCCGGAAGTTCTGGCAGAGGTGCGGGAGTACTATTATTTACTTTACTTTCCTTTACTTTACTTTGTGTATTATCGACTTCATTAACTCGGTTTCTTCCGTCATTAACGGCGTTTCTTCCGTCATTAATTCGGTTTTGGGCAACTCTAACTAGAGAGTACTCTTTTTTCACTTCTGCTTTCTTCCGCTTGGCTGTCACGGTCAAATACCTTTTTTGTACTCCTCTGGATGTGAGGATATGGTATTTATCGAAAAGTTCTTTTGAAAAAATGCCTCTCCTGATACAAGCCTGTACTACTTCATGTATTAAGTTAAAACCACAATCCGTACCTTCCTCAGACGCGAAAAGCAGCTCTCTTTCTTCGTTCCATTCACAATAATAACCGTGCTCCCGATAGATCATCTGCCAGAGCTTAACTATTATCGCAAACCCCTTTAAGCCAAATTCAGCCTGTATCATTCTAATTTTGTCATCCATATAGCAATCCAAGCTAAAGTAGTCGATTCCTTCTTTTAAAGGTCTTGCCACGACTATTCTCCTTCCAGGATCCTAATTATCTCTTTTCCAGTATTCTTCTTTTCACAGAATTCAAACCGGACATTGTAACGGTCGCGAATGGTGCACAAGGATTTATACAGCTGTTTTCCATCAACCGCCTTGGCTGATACAACATATTTCTCACGCTTTCCATTAACGACACGCCATCTGATCTCATGCTTTCTCGGATTTTCCCAGAACCATACATCTTCCAAACACTGGATATCCGGTCCATGTTCCACAAGCACCACAAGTTGTATCCCGGCATCTATTGCCTTGAGAAGTTCTCTCTTGAACCGCTCATGCTGCTGGCAGACATTTCCGCATAACTCCTGCAGGCTCTGCTTCCGGTCGATGATGAGCCTGGGATTATCCAGACTCATATAATCACCAACTAATAACTTACTTGAGAAATACTTCACACCATGATCATCAAACGTCTTAACAATCTTACGGATGGCACGTTGCTTTTCTCTCGTATCAATTTGTATGTCCACTTGATCAACTCCTAATTAAACGGCAACTCTTCATCAATTCCGTCTGGAACGTTCATAAATCCATCACCTGCTGGCGTTGATCCGGATGGATAACCACTGATATGGTTCTTGTATGCCCGTGTCTCAGACATATCTGGAATACCGGCATCTGCCACCTTATCAGTCGATACAAACCATCTGAGCACACGCTTCTCGCGCTCTCTTCCATCGTAGTAATCCATCTGCGGACCAAATACACCGCCGATCAGCTTTCCTTTAAACTGCTGGCTGAAATTATCTCCCCACTGAGTCACAAATCCATTGTTGGAATGTTCCACGCAAGTAAGGAACGTCTTGAATGATCTGCTGCAGTCTCCACTTTCATCTTCTGTCAAAATATACTGAGTTCCCTGGTTCGGCCATTTCTTTTCCGGTCGGATGTCATTTTTGAATGACTCCATGAAATACCCCGCCTGCTTGTCTCCTGGTGCAAAATCGAAGAATACAACGATCATCGGCTTATTAGTCTTTGACATTCTCTCTTCCACGCTCTTGATCACCATCTTGTGTCCGCCAAGCTCAACGGGAGTAAATTCTCCCTGAACCTGTGTGTTTTCATAGTTATTTGGCTTTTTCATCTTAATAATCCTCCAATGCCTTCATTACTTCTACGATATCGTTGTCAATCTCCATCTGGTCAAATGCCCCCATCGGAGATTTTGCTGTGCTGTTATTCGCCTGGGTTTCAAACTTGTACGCTCCATCCACACACTTGCTGAGCAGCACCGTGGTAAACTTACTTTCCAAACAGATCTTGTCCAGCTTCTTTCCGGAAGTCTTAATCCTGGTAAACATGTAGCCGGCTTCATCATGGTCCGTCTGGGTATGTGCTGTAAAGATAATCGTCAGATCATCGCGGTATGTATAGGCTTCACATACCAGATCCCAGACACACGCTGCAAGATCTACCCATTTGTCATAACCCTTTTCCTTACTCCGACGCATTTCATCAGCAACCATCAGGCCATTGATCGTATCCACTACAATTACTTTGACGCCAGGGCACGCTTCTGCAATGCGTTTGATGTACTGACGGACAATGTTCGCATCATCACATGCTGCATAATTCTTATTCTCTTTGTTGTACTGCTTTCTCCAGCCTTTCCATGAAAGTCCCTTCTTGTCAGCATCAATGTAATACGTGGACTTTGGATCCAGATTCCTCATTGATGTTGTTTTGCCGGATCCTGATTCTCCGGCGATACAGATAACTCTACTCATTGACCTCTCCTCTTTTCCTGATGATCGAATATTCAATCACTCCAACGCCATATTTTTCAAAAACGCTAACCACATCCTCAGCGGATTTTAAATCTTCTACCGCAAGGACGGCTATATCTCTACACGCATATCCACCGTCGGCTTCATATTCCTGCGTTACTTCTACCTTCCACATAATATCCTCCTATCGAATCCGCAGCCCTTCGCTCTGTTCCAAATGCGCAAAGTCTGCCGGGTTATTCTTCAGCCACTCCTTAAGAGCCGGCTTGTCCAGCTTAGGCTCCTGTTTAACCCAGTATTCCTTCGGAATCCTGTCTTCCTGGTCGATTACCAGACTCGGTGTATTCTTCTGGATATTAAAACTGAACAGCGTTGTTTTGAACTTTCTCTTTCCAGCAACTAACATTGTCTGATAAATACGCTCTTTCAGACGCTTAGCATTGTTGTCCATCAAACGTGCTCTATTTGCCAGACGGTCAATCTCTGTCTGGATAGCAGCACTTTCACCGGCAAGCTCTTTCATAATCTTCGCACATGCCTCTGCTTTCTCCTCAATACTGCCCTCGATCCCCTCTAAGGTATCTGCCAGCAGTTCCGAATCCAACTCCTCATCCTCTGCCATTGCAAGCAATTCTCTGTAATCCTCTGTCAATTCATATAATGATGCCACGTCTATTCCTCCTTATCTCCATCCTTCATCGTTGTGGAATAATCTCTTAAAATCTTCTGCTTCCACTGTTCAGAATCTACATCTCCAAGTCCTGTCCACTGCTCACCGACTTCCAATACCAAGATCAGATCACCTACAATCGGACATCCATGTACCAATGTTCCATACATTATGCTGCCGAAGAAATTCAATGGCAGATCCTTAAGCAGTCCTTCCTCATCCACCAGCATGAGCACTGGAGCCTTGAAGTAATCCCACAGCTTCTGTGTTTTAACCGATTCCACCAGACCTCCGCCAATAGCATTCTGGAGATCTTTGATATTATTTACGTCCACTTCGATGACAGAAATCTTGTCATCCGTGGTAATCTTAAGCGTTTTCGTCTTCATCCTTAAATTCCCTTTCCCTATATTCTTCTGCCAGAAGCTTCCTGCGCTTCCGCATCCGATCCAACTTGTCCAGCTCTTCAACATCCTGTTGGACTAACCGTTCCTGATCAGCCCAATCGTAGCGGTCCATCATCGTTTTACCCCCGTCGCTGAATCAAAATACTGATCCACCTTAACGCGATCAAATAATACCCGGCGTCCAATCCGGATCTCAGCGCCGATCTCCTTGCCAAATGCCAACGCGCTGTTTCGACCGAGACAGATGTATCTTCCTAATTCATCCGCATCCATCAGTCGGTTGCGCTCGTCTGACATTACTCTTTTTCTGTAATTCATTTGACTAATCCTTTCTTTTTCCCTATAATGAAATTGTTAACATTCCTGAGTGCTCCAGCCTTGCCGGGCTTATGTGAGCACTCTTTTTTATACGATCTGATGTACCACATCGCAGATCATTGCTGTTCCTGAGTCCATTGCGACATTCACGATCTTGTAATTTCCACTGGCAAACTTCGCATACACCAGTTCCCGGTCTGCTCTGTACTCCAGCTCCACCAGATCATGCAGATTACGTGTCTCCTGTAATGCCGATAACAGCAAGTCCAGGATTCTCTGCTTATTCTCCACCTATCTCACCCCTTCCTCTCAAATGCGCCCCGACGGACATCACTGCACACCAGATTGCTTCTCTTACAAAATCCAGTGCCATCACTCCGCCACGATTATTCATGGTAGCAATCGTGTAATACGCTCCCGCCAGTCCGATCACGATCAGCGCCGTACCGATCCGCTTCATTGTCTGTGTTTTCATAGCCTGTCTATCCTTTCTACCGCCTCAGGCGGTTTCCTCCAGCTCGTAATCTATCTTCACTTTCTCCTGTTCTTCCAGCAAAGAGATCAGCTCCTGTATAATCTTTGTCATATCTGGATTCACTCACACCACCTCTCTGTATGTTTATGTGCTACTGTTTGTACTTGTTGCGGTTCTCGCTGTTTTAGCTATCTAATTATCGTTTAGAACAACCTCTAATAAATTGTCAACAACTCTCATATACAGTACCCTGCGCTCTGTAAGCTCATCGAGTTCTTTGTTGTCAAGGAAATATTCTCCATAATGATAAGATGTGCTAAATTTCATCCCATACTGTGTGATCGTTACCCTTATTTTTGTGTTATTGTCAATTGCCATTAAAATATCGTTAAATTTCATGTTCTTCTCCTTTCTCGATCTCATAAAGTGAATTGGCATCAACTCCCAGTGCTGTACATATCCTGATCACATCACATACTTTGATGATTTTCCTACCAACAAGCATGTTATTAAACATCTGTGCTGTGTATCCGGCTTTTCCCGCAATGTACGTTTGCTTCAACCCATTTTCGCGTATAATCTGCTGGATATTCTCAGCCACTGGAGAATTGCATTCTGAAATTGTCACCCCGCTCACCTCCCTTCTTCTGAACCTGTTTCATCTGTTGCTGAAATTAATTCATCCACAGTACATTTCAGAATATCGGCTACTTTCTTAATGTTTTTAACTGTTGGACTCACACCATTTCCCCATTTGCAAATACTGCCCGTCGATACATTTGCTTTTCCCTCTAACTTGTTAATCGAAATCCCACGTTCTTTTGCAAGTTTACAAATATTTTCGTAAATCAAATTTACACCTCCTTTTTCAATATAAGTTCTGAAAAAATCACTAAATATTATTGACTAACTTCTGAAAATATCCTATAATTTGAATTACCACAAACAAATAAATAGCATATTTGCCATTCTGATTATTTTTGCGATTTTTTCAGAACTTGTAATTTTATTATACGCAATATATTCAGAATGTCAAGAAGTTTTTGCGATTTTTTTCAGAAAGGGCCCAAAAATATGAAAGAACGTATTAAAAGCTTGTGCAAAGACTATGGAATATCAATGAACAAGCTCGAAGAAACTCTTGGATTCGGAAAGGGGTATATCAGTAAATTAGGAAACAGTACACCTAATGCTACGAAAATAAAGAAAATTGCTGATTACTTCAATGTATCTGTCGACTATTTAATGACAGGAAATGAATCAGATACAGAAAAGTATTATTTAAATGATGAAACTGCGCAGGTAGCACAAGGGATATTTGAAAACAAAGAACTGAAAGCGCTGTTCGATGTCCAGAAAGATATGGATCCGGACGACTTAAAAGCTCTGCATAGCATGGCTCTCGCGCTTAAACGAAAGGAACGTGGTGATATTGACGACACCGGATGTTAATGTCGTTCTTATGGACTTTCCTAGTAAAAAAGGAAATGAAATGGTTGTTCCGAACGAAGACGGAAGCTACACAATACTGATCAATGCCGGATTGAATTATGAATCTCAGCTTAAGGCATATGAGCATGCCATGAGTCATATAACAAAAGATGACTTTTTAAAAGGTAATGTACAAGAAATTGAATACTATGCTCATCATCCACACAAAGATCCAGAACCGGCTCAAATCTATCTTGATCGCATCAAACAACTGCAAGTGGAACGAAGACGATTAAAGAAGCGGATTGCTCGTGATCAGAAACGTGTTGAATTTATTCAGGAACATTGTGATATGTTCCACCGAGCTGAACACCACTATCTATATGGTGATGACTTATAAAGTATATTAAAAAAAACGGCACATCACCGAACTGATGTTTTGTTTTTGGAGGTATACATACATATGAGCGAAAACAAAAGACTTACTCAAGAGGAGGCCGAGCATCTACTTTCTATGCTTAAGAAATCTCTTGCCGATGAAATAGCTTTTCCAGAGAAGGGAGCTTCAATAGAATTTGACGTTGTTGGATCTGAAAAGAAAGATTTATTTGCCACAAGAATTTATCGAGGAAGAATCAATTCTACTAAATACGAAATTGGTGCACGGATTAAAAAAGATGGTATTATGCTCCTAGAATTACATGTCAATCCCAATAAAACTCATGTCAATCCAGATGGAGAAAAACTCACCGGATCTCATTGGCATATCTATACCGAAGAATACGGTAGAAAGCAAGCTTTTCCTGCTGAGGACATTCAGTCAGATCATTTTGTGGAAAATACTCTTCTATTCATGGAAAGATTCAACATCATTGAAAAGCCATCTATTAATTATCAACTTGAATTGCTATAATATTTCAATAAGGAGGTGTAGAAATGAACATTCAAGAATATATAAATTCCTATGCAGAATGGTTAAAAAGTGAAATTTCTTTTACTAAAGTAGGAGAATACTATGAAATAAATACACCTTTTTTAGATAATGATAATGATTATCTTCAATTTTACGTTAAGCAAGATGGTGATGAATTGTATTTTACGGACGATGGATTTACTATCAATTCTCTTGAAATGACAGGTTTTTCATTTACTTCAAATAGAAAAAAACAGTTAACACTCATTTTAAATCAATATGGCGTTCAACTCCAAAATAAAGAACTTATTTTAAAAGCTCCCGCAAGCCAATTTGCTCAAAAAAAGCACGCCTTTACTCAGTGCTTAATGCGCGTTTCGGATATGTATATGACATCAAGAACCAAAGTTGGTTCATACTTCCTTGATGACATCCAAGCATTTTTCAAAGAGAATGATATTTTCTGTATGGAAAATGTACAGTTCACGGGGAAATCTGGATTTTATCATAATTACGATTTTGCCATACAGCGTTCGAAATATAAACCAGAAAGGCTATGCCTTGCAATAAATAATCCTTCAAAAACTACAATGAGCAATGCTCTCTTTGCTTGGGAAGATACCAAACCATCCAGAAGAGCGGACAGTAAACTTATTGTATTTCTCAATGATGCAAACGGAATTGGAAGAGGAATAGAAGATGGATTTCAGAGTTATGATGTAAATCCAATTCGTTGGAGTAAGCGATCAGATAATTTAGATTTATTAACTGCATAGCTTTTAATGTATGTGATTAAAAAATGATGCTCCAGGTTGCAACCTGGAAAGATTAAATGATATAACCGCATTTGCGATTATATATATGTTGTGTGTACTATTTAACTAAAGAAAGAGAGGAATGTGCTATGGCTTTCGGAATGAAAGATGTTTTGAATGGTGCAAAATCAGTAGCAAGCAGTAACCTTGTCCAGGGTGTGCTTAACAATTACAGTGAAATGTCTACTGAGGACATGCAGAGAGAATACGGTATGTATTTGATGGATGGTGAGGAAATCACAGTGGGATTTAAACTTGTGCGTGATGCCCTTATTTTTACTAACAGACGAATTATTTTCACGGATAAGCAGGGTGCAACCGGCACAAAGATGCGTGTAGAGTCCATCAACCTTTTCTCCGTAGTTGATGTGACGATGGAAACTGCAGGTTTCGGCTTCGATGATAGCGAACTTACCTTTACATACATCAAGACTGCTGATCTTAAAGCTCATCAGGTCCAGTATGTATCTCATAAGTTAGAGTTCCCAAAGAAATATAACGTGCAGCCATTATATAAATTGCTCCAGGAACTCGCTTATAAAAACTGTTTGAGAATTAATGGTTTAGATTAAATAAAAAACCGCCCCTGCGCCAACAGGAACGGTTGATGCATATCCGAAGATATACAAACGAGCTACCAACTCACGAATATTGTATCATCTTCGGGCAGCCACTGCAAGCGGAACACTCGTTCCTCGCTGGCTGTATTTTTTATACCCATTTTTGTGCGACGTCGCACATATACTTAGGAAGGTGATATGATGACGAACAAAATTATCCGCTGCGCTCTCTACATCCGTGTCAGCACCGCTGAGCAGTGTATGCACGGTAAGTCACTGGAAGCGCAGGAGTCCTACTTGCAGCAGTATGCTTCTGATCACAACATGATCGTGGTCGGAGTCTACGCTGACGAGGGCAAAACTGCTCGTAAAGAGCTCAAAAAACGTAAGGCTATACATTCTCTGCTTGAGGATGTAAAAGCCGGGAAAATTGATGTTATCCTGTTCTGGAGGCTTGATAGATGGTTCCGTAATCTTTCTGATTTTTACAAAGTGCAGGATATCTTGGACGAATACGGGGTGCGCTGGATGTCTGCCAGTGAACCGGGCATCAACATGGAGACGCGTGACGGCAGACTGCAGCTAAATGTCGTCCTGTCCATCGGCCAGAATGAAGTGGACACCACCAGCGAACGCATCAAGTTTGTGAATGAAGCTTCGATCAGGCAGGGTAAGCTGATCTTCGGTGATGCCAACATGGGATACGGATATAAGTCTGGAATTGTTGACGATCGGAAGTGCATGGTAAAAGATCCGGAGCGCGAAGAAACAGTAAACGCCTTTTACAAATACTTCTTCAAGCATCAAAACAAATGTGCAACGCTCCGATATATCCAGGATAATTATGATCCTAACTTCAGCTGGGCTATCATGCGTACGCTTCTGTCCAGTGAATTCTACAAAGGTACATATCGTGGCTTTCCGTACTGTCCACCATATCTTACAGAAGAACAATGGAATGAACTTCAGAAGATCGCCCATAAAAATATCAAACGTGCCAAATCCGGCCGGATCTATCTGTTCACCAGCCTGATCCGCTGTCCGGTTTGCGGTCAGCTTCTCTGTGGAACCGGATGCAAGTCCATCATCAATAGAAAGACCAGAGAAAAACGCGATTACTGCTATTATCGTTGCAGCCGAGCGCATAATGATCGAATCTGTACATACAGACACAGACTGAGCCAGAATCTGATTGAACAATATCTGCTGGATAATCTGGATACGGAATATAGGAAATACCAGATACGTGTGAAGAAGATAGAGGAAGAGAAAAAGAAAATAGCGCAGACAAAAACGCCGGAAAAGCTGAATGCAGAACTGGAACGTCTGAATCTGCTGTTCCAAAAAGGCAGGGTTGAATGGGATTACTACTCTTCTGAATATGACCGGATCGAACAGGAATTAAAAGACCTGAGCAAAATCAAACCGGAAGTCAAACGCGACCTGTCATTTCTGGAAGATCTGCTGCAGTCTGATTTTAAGACATTATATGCTTCTCTGTCTCCAGAGAACCGCAGAGCCTTCTGGCGATCCACGATCAAGCAGATCCACCTGAATGAAGACTCTACGATCAAGTTTGTTGATTTTTTGTAGTGCGTCTCTGTCTGGGAGGCGCGCTCCAAACGGGGTTAGCTAGTTAGGCAGAGAT
>OGPD01000642.1_pt1 | contig 36833 bp, 20 predicted proteins | sample 1552861 | NCBI WGS metagenome assembly OGPD01 (sample SAMEA2580280, study PRJEB22360) | human gut metagenome | biome: human gut; feature: human-associated habitat; material: faeces | place: Denmark | collected 2008/2010
TTGATATGATACTTGCAGAAATGGGAAAGTGAGGAAATACAGATGAAAACAATGCAGGAAACTTATAAAGGAATCGGATTCTGTCTCTTGATCGCCATTCCGGCCTTTTTGCTCGGCAAACAGTTCGAGGTGATTGGAGGCCCGGTATTCGCGATACTGATTGGTATGTGTCTGGCGCTTCTGGTAAAAGAGAGCGGGTCGCTTCAGGCGGGAATCAAATTTACATCTAAGAAGATTTTGCAATATGCAGTCATTCTGCTGGGATTTGGCATGAATCTGACGGATATACTTGTAAAGGGCCGTCAGTCTCTGCCTATCATCCTGGCAACAATCTCCACATCACTGGTGATTTCGTTTATTCTATATAAAGTAATGCATATTCCGGCACGGATCTCTACCTTGGTTGGTGTAGGATCCAGTATTTGCGGCGGGTCCGCCATTGCGGCAACGGCTCCGGTGATCGATGCGGACGACGAGGAGATCGCCCAGTCCATCTCGGTGATCTTCCTGTTCAATGTGGCGGGCCCCCCCCCCCGCCCCCCCAGCCGCTCGCGCCACAGGCCGGCGATCCGCAGCCCGGTGAGCCAATAGCTCAGTTCGAATGTCGGGTTGACGGTCGTCCGCGGGTCGGCATTCTCGCCTACGACCTGCAACGGGTACCCCAGGACATAGCGATCCGCCGCCGCATCGTAATGCGCATAGGAAGCCATGAAATCAGCGGTTTCGAAGACCACGTCACGCCATTTTTCCAGCGTTTCGCGCGTGGGATGCTGCCGATATTCGAGTTCGGCGTAGAAAATCGGGTGCGGCTGTTGCCAGATGAGCAGCGCCGTGGTTTCCAGCGGCCACTCCCACCACGCATGGTCGCCGATAGTCTTGGGCCAGCGAGCGCCATCGTATCCCTGCATGGCGGCTTTGCGCCTGTACGTGGCAAGATTGTCCGCAAAGACCTCCATCATCCCGGAAGCCATCTTCCAACGGCCCCACAGGGCATAGTGGGTGCAGTGCCACCAGATCATCTCGTGGTGGTACTTGCCGTACCAGCCGTTATTGACAAGGCCGCTCTCCTGCGGCGGGAGGGATCCGGCCTCGTTGACGGCCATCACGTATTGGGAGAGCACGACCCGCCGTTCCAGCTCGTGCCAGCGGGGATCGGAACTCCCCGAGAGGTCGATGGCACCGCCGCCCTCCCAGAACTCGCGCCAGTGCCGGGCGCTGGCGCTTCGGGTCTGGGCGAAGGTCGGCACGGCGGCATTGCCCACGATCTTGTCGAAGCAAACCACAAAACTGATCTCCCGCGCATCGGTGGCGGGAATCAGTTCGTAACAGTGCTCCTGCGTCCGGCGGAGCACTGCCCCGGCGTCCCACTGCACGTGGACATCGTAATTCGTATCGTCGAGCTGCCTGTGGAAGCTGGCCATATGTGTCCCGGGCGAAAGCTCCGTAAGGTGCCTTCCGGGGCTGTCCCAGTCGGCGGCACTGCCGAATTCCGTGTTCGACGGGAAAGGAAACCGCAACGAGATGCCGACCGTTCCGTCGGCCACTTTTTCCGACTCGATCCTCACGGCCACGGCGTCCTTCTCCGGATGCCCGACAGTCGTTACGACCACCTCCCGGCCGTCGATGCTATAACGGCTCCCCCCCCCCCCCCCCCCCCCCCCGGTCCCGCCAACCGTTTCCACAGGTCGAGCCGCTGCACGGGATCGGTCAAATCCCCGATCCCGGCCCGCGAGCCGTCGTCCTTTATCAACACCAGCCCGATGCGCCCCAGGTTGATCCGCTGCGGGTTGCGCACCATCCAGTCGCGCAACGCCCCCTGCTCGGGATTGGGAATGTCATAGCGCACCATACGGCCCTGCGCCTCCCATTCCGCGCCCCTAAAATCTTCGGGGCGCTGCCCCTGCGGCAGCGGGAAACGGTACCAGCCCCAGTTCGACATCGTATTGGCATTGTCCGAAAAGGTCTGCATACCGCTGATATCGAACCCGAAGGCGAACTCCCCGTTGCCGACCTGCATCGGCCCGCGCAGATTGCCCTCCCGGATTTCGGGGTTATGGCGCGTTACGACCGCTTTGCGGTCTATTTTCCTGGCCGCATACGCAGGATGCGAAAGCGGCAACAGGGCTGCACACAAAACGAGGGCGGCAGCCCTGGCGGGCCGGGACAGATATCCGGCCGGAATTTCAGCATTCATATCGGTTCGGGTTTGGGATTCGTATTCCATCTAAAAAGTTTGCGGTTCCGGCCGAGCGGCAGGCAACCGCAGGCCGTGCATCGGGAACCGTTTTTTCCGTATTACAAAATTGCCCCTTATTTTCAAAACGGCAGGCGGATAAATTGATTTTTAGCCTGTGTATTTTGACCGAACGGGATTCGGCCATCTGACGAAAGCGGTTTCGGCACAGGAGTCTTCGGGAAAGGAATTGCCAGAAGGGAAAGGGCCGGAATTCCGCTTCCGCCCGGAAAAGGCAGGGGCGGAGCCGTTACAGCCTCCGCCCCGCCCAATCTTACCGTCATCCGTCAATACACCTCGAATTCATAGATTCTGGCGGTATTTCCTTCGCTTTGGTCAGGTTTTGAGACCACGAGCCTCACGTATCGGGCGGTTACGGGCTGCGGAAGAACCCTGTCGGTTTCGAGGGCCGTGTTGTCGTAAACCGTGTCCACCGTTTTCCACTCTTCGCCGGGGCTCCGGCGCACCTGCAGGGAGTACTCCTTTGTGATGTAGTCCAGGGCTTCGAGCGCAGCGTGCATGACATACCAACCCCGGATCGTGGTCTCCCGTCCGAGATCCACCCCCAGCAGCTTGGGTTTAGCATCGCTGTAATCGCACCACTTGGTGGATACGTCCTCGTCGGTGGCGCACTCGGCCCTCTCGGAGGCGTTGACCTCCCCCGACCTTTCCACGACGGGTTTGCCGTAGAGCAGGTTTCGCCGCCCGGCCTGCGAGGCGTCGGCGCCTTTCACGGGCAGCTGCACGCGCAGCAGGTCGCAGGCCGCACCGATACCTCCGGCGGGGTCTTCGGCCACCGTCGCCGCGAACACCACGATGCGCGGGTCGTCGGGCAGTACCAGCTGCCGTGCCCCCTCGGGGATGTCGAGGCCGATGCGGAACATGTAGGTGAATTCGTAGGGCCTGTCCTCGTTGCGGATCATATCATGCTTGTGCGTGCCCACGAAGGCCACCTGCGCATCCTTGAGGTAGGGCTCGGTATGCCCCGTATGGCCCCACTGTCCGATGAAGCCGCCATAATAGGGTACCAGTGCCGTGTGCTCCTTTCCGTCGACGGTGAATACGGCCTGCGTGTCGTTCATGGTCGAGGCGGCCAGCAGGTAGAGCTTGCCATAGCGCCCGCGGGGCAGGTCGATGGTGTCGCGGCGGCATTTGACGCCGTTCTCCGCGGCGGGATCCCCCATCTCGAAGCCGACACCCCCGTACACGATGCGGGACGGCAGCAGCTCGGCGGCGTAGGAGCAGCCCTTGCCGTCGAAGTTGGCGTCCGAGCGGAACGGGTTGTAAGAGGCCGTTTTGACGTTGTAAGGCAGCTCCACCGCCGCCTCCGCGGCGGGCGTGAGCGCCCGGACGGGCTTGGCGAGTTTCACGCGGAAAGTCTTCATGCCGAAGGGCCCGACCTCGAAGCGCAGCTCGCGGCCGCAGAACTCCGCGTCGCCCACGACATCCTCCACGCCGTTGAGCTCCCGGGCGTCGACGATCTGCGCCGCGAAGCCCACCACGGCCTGCTGCGACCCGAGACCCGAGGTCTCGTAGAAACGAACCACATATTCGTCCGAATCCTCGGCCTGTTTGAGCGCCCGCAGCGCCACATTGGGGTTCTGCGAGGAGGCCAGCGAGAAGCTGCGGCCCAGCACCCCGCCATGGCGAGGCGCGACGAATGCCCGAAGCGGCTGGTTGAGCACCTCGGCCTTGCGCACGGCACCTCCCGCGCGGTAATCGCCCGCGTGCCCTACGATCGAGTAGGTGAACGTATGGTGTCCGAAGTCCTGCTTGTTCTGGTAGGCGTAGCCGCCCTTGGTCGCAGGCGTATGCAGCAGCGTAAGGCGCAGCGTGTTGTCCGCGGGTTTGTCCCAGCCGTACTTGCTGTCGTTGAGCACCGAGACCCCGTAGCTGCCGTCCGCGTCGGTGAGGTCGGCCCACTGCTGCGCATAGACCTCGTAGGCGGTCGCGGTGTTGTTGCCCCGCGCCACGGAGCCCACGCCAAGGTCATAGACCGCCTCGGGGTTCGAGACCGAAAGCGGGAACTCGGCCTTCAGCAGCGCATTGGACGACTGCCAGTCGATGTCGTTCACAAGGTCGATCCTGTCGGCCTGGGCGCCTTCGCGCAGCGTGATCCACTGCCGGAAGCGGGAATCCCCCAGCGTGCGTTCCACGCATACCGAGGCGCGCAGGGGCCCCTCTTCGGCCACGGTGACCTTCACCTCGCCCGTGATGGCCTGCGGCGATGCGTCCACGGTCTTCTTGAGGATCTCCCAGGCCGGCCAGCTGTAAGACTCGTTCTGCGGGAAGAACGCAAGGCGGATGGACTTGCCGGCGGCCACCAGTTCGCGGCCATGACGCTTGTCGACGATCGACGAGATGTCGCCGTTGGCGTCCAGCGTAAGTTTATAGACGCTGTTCTCCAGCCCCCATGCGCCGGCCTTTATCGCCGGGGCCTTCGGCTGCCCGCCCTTGCGGATGTCGTAGACGGCATACCCCGCAGCCGGGACGGTGGCCTCGACCAGCAGCCGCGTCTGCCCCTGCTGCGTGCCCAGCACCTGCGAGGGAACCCGGACGCCCTTGTCGTCGTAGACCGTGAACTTGCTGCCTTCGAGCGGAAGCGTAACCTCCACCACGTCCGAGACCTCGAACCCCGCAGCGTTGTAGAGCACCACGGGGAGCCCTTTGACATCGGTATCCAGACCCCGCGAAACCGCGCCAACCGAGGTCGTGAGTACGTCCCCGAACTGTTTGAGCGAGATCAGCTCGTCGTTCCACGAGAACTCGTAGGCACGGGGGAGGCTCGTACCCGTAAGGTCGTCGTGAAACTGGTGCCAGATAAAGCGTTTCCAGGCCTCGGTGAGAACCTCGCGCGGGTAGGGCACGGCCCCGAGCCAGTCGGCGGCAACGGCGCTGCGCTCGGCAGCGTCCGCAAGCTGCTCGTTACGGCGGTTGTAGAGCTTCATCGCGGCCTGCGAGGTATAGCAACCCGTGGCATGCACGTCCATCAGCAACTCCCCGTTCCACACCGGAAGCTCCGGGTGGGAGGAATAGGGAAGATAGTCCTTGTAAAGGCGGTCGCTCGTGGCGCTGATGATCTCCACCGGCCCGTCGCCCTGCAGTCCCAGTTCCAAAGCCCGAACCGACTCGATGGTCGGGGCGCCGCCCGTGTCCCCCGTACCATAGTAATGGTAAACGGCATTCAGAGGGTTGCTCTGGGCGATGTCCTGCAGGTACTTGCTGTGGCTGAGGTCTTCGTAACGCCACTTGGTCGTATAGTTGTGCGCGTCCATCACGGCCATGATACGGGAGCCGTCGACGCCCTGCCACAAGCCGATCTCGAACGGAATCTTGCTCGTACCGTGGAACGGGCGGTGCCGCCACATGAGTTTCTGAGTCGAGAAACCGATAAGACCGCTGTGGGCCGCGATCGTCGGAAGCGTCCACCCGAAACCGAAGCAGTCCGGAAGGAAGATGTCCGTGCCTTCGACCCCGAATTCCCGGCGGTAGAAGTGCTGCCCGTACAGGATATTGCGCGTGAAGGACTCCGCAGAAGGGATGTTCGGATCCGTCGCGTCCCACGTGCTGCCCGTGACATGCCAGCGCCCCTCGCGGATGTAACGCTTGATCAACTCGTACTGGTGGGGGTAGTACTCCTTCATCCACTGGTACTTGATGCCCCCTTCGAAATTGAATACATAATCCGGGTAGGTGCCCAAGAGGAACAGGTTCTGATCCAGCGTCTTTGGAATGTACTCACGGATCGAACGCTGCACATCCCAGTTCCACTGGGAATCAAAATGGGCGTTCGAGACTAAATAGGCCCGAACTCTATCCTGTGAAAAAACCGCTGCGGCGATAAACACCGACATTAACAATAATAAAATGCGTTTCATGGGCTGGTTGGATTAAACTATTTCTGGGTTAAGGAATTTTATATCCGTATCGGGTTCCAAAATTAGCCGGAAACGCCCCGCAAAAAATATTTTTAAATGACATATTAGTATGACCTTTTGACATAATTCGTAAAAAAGCACAAACGACGCGGATATTTCGCACTCCCGGCACAAAAACAGGAATGCGGAAAGCGCCCCTTGGCCTTCCGCATTCCAGCTCCCGAATCCGGGGGCGAGGGCACCCCCGGATGTTCAATCGAAACACTCCGGACAGGGGCGCGGCACAAGTTCGAATTCGAGCACACCGCCCTGCACGATCTGTTCGTGCGTGATGAAAGGACGGGTGAGCCGCTCGCCGTTGAGCCGTGCCGCACGGATATACTTGTTCACTTTCGACGCCCCCGGGGATTTGATGACAAAACTGCGGCCTCCGGGCAGGGCGATTTCCACCCGTTCGAAGATCGGAGAACCCAGGGCATATTCCCCCGAGGCCGGATTGACCGGATAAAAACCCATCGCCGCAAAGACATACCACGCCGTGAGCGCACCGCCGTCCTCGTCGCCGCTCAGCCCGGTCGGGCGGTCGTCGAACCAGATGTCGGCAATCTGCCGGACACGATGCTGGGTTTTCCACGCAGCCCCGGCGTAATTGTAGAGCCACGGGACATGGAACGCCGGCTCGTTGCCCGCCGGCATGAGCCCCTGCAACCCAGTAGCGTCGGGCATCCGCCCCATGAATTTCCACTTGTCGATCTCCGGCCCCCGGTTATAAGCCTCGTCGAGACGGCGGACGAAAGCCTCCTCTCCACCCATCAGGGCGATCAGTTGCGGAATATCGTGCTGCACATGGAAGACATGGACGCAGGCATTGACCTCGGCGAAGTAACTCCGGGCTCCGAAGCCATCGCACAACTGCGGGTCGAACGGCTCGACCCATTCACCCCGCTCGTTTCTGGGGGCGAAATAACCGATCGCCGGATTCCAGAGATTCAGATAGTTGCGCGAACGCCGCAGCAACAGTTCATAATCGTCCATGCGCCCCAAGTAACGCGCGACCTGCGCCAGGCACCAGTCGTCGTAGCTGTGTTCGAGCGTCACGGAAACCGCCTGCCTCTTTTCCCAGCCGTCGTCGACATACGGATATTTCTCCGGCTCTCCGGGAGCCAATGCCGGGAAATAACCGTGTTCGGAATAAAACCTGTCGGGCTCGCGCGCCGCCCCCGCACGCCAGGGGATCATCGTACCTTCCAGCGCATTCTTGCGGAGCCCCTCGTAAAGTTTTTCCACATCGAACCCCGTGATTCCCTTGCGGATGGCCTCGGCTGCGAACGAGGCCACATGGTTGCCGATCATCGGATCCCCGTGCCAGTCGGGGCCGCCGCCTTCGAACCAGTCGCCGCCCCACTCCGTCAGTTCGGGAAAAGAGGGCACCCACCCCCACTGCTCGTAGATGCGGGCATACGACTGCAGCTCGTCGGCCTTGCGCGCAGGATCAAGCAGGATACCCAGCGCATGGAGGTTCCGGTAGGTATCCCACATCCAGTCATCGTTGTAAAACGGCCGCGCATCTTCGTGGACACAGCGGTCGAAGCCGCTGTAATACCGCCCGTATTCCGACTGGTCGACCATCCGTTCATACGTACGGTAAAGCGAGGTATAGAATATCCGGCGTTCCCGGTCGGTTCCGCCCTCCACGCGTATGCGCCCGAGCGCCTTTTCCCAAATGTCCCGGCTCCGCTTCTTAACCGCACCGAAAGCAAGTCCCCCGGTTTCGGCTTCGAGGTTGGCACGCGCCTGTTCCACGCTGATATAGGAGATACCTACCCGGAAGCACACCTTGCCGAACCCTGCCGGGGCAGAGAACCAGGCGCCGACATCGCGGCCCGACGCCGATCCCTCCGCGGAAAGCCGCTCCCCGCAACGCGTGCCGGAGCTATCGAAAGGCCGGTCGGCGACGGCATAGAAATATTGGCGGGCATAATCGACCGCTTCCCAGCCCGAAACGACCCGGTCACCGCAGACATCGACCTCGCCTTCGGAAGTGAGCCGGAAAAGCACGTTCGCCTGCCGCCCTGCATCCGTGAAGTCGAATTCGTAAAGGGCCGTCCGCTCGGCGGTCGTCCACTCGGCCCATATCCCGAAATCCTCCAGCCACACCCGGTGCGACCAGGGATGCAGTTCCTCCAGGTCATGGTCGTACCACGAAGAGGAGCGCGCCGGGTCGAACGAGATGTCGCCCGCCGTGGGCATGACCGAACCGGCGATCCCGCTCCGGTAGCGGGGCATATTGAGGGCGATGCCGTATATCCGGTCGGAAAAATAGCGGTCATTGAGCCCGGGCTCGGTTACGGGGTAGATCCGCACCATGGAATGGGGCCGGTGCACCTGCGGGGTGACGGTCGTCAGCAAAGGGGCCACGCCGCCGATATTGGGATCGACCCAACGGCCCACGCCCTCGTCGCGGCAGGCGGCCAGGGCGGCAGCGAGGCCCGCGGAAAAGGCCAGGAGTAAAATTCGCGGTTTCAGCATTATTCTATGTTTTTATCAGATAAGAAAATTCGTAAAAAATCGGTTCCGGGAGCGGGAATTACGGGCAAAAATCCCTATATTTGTTAAGTAAGCCATAAGCCATGAAGTACATTCTGAAGGAGATCACCCCGCTGGGAAAAAACGACCTGTTCATCGCAAACTACTGGCCCGACAACCAGATGGATTTTCCCCTCCATTTCCACGAGGACTACGAATTGTGCCTGACGCTCAACGTGCGCGGGAAACGCATCCTGGGTAACCTGGTCGAGGATTTCACCGAAAAAGACCTGGTCATCACCACTCCCAACGTACTCCACTGCTACAAACGCGACGACGCCTTTCTCAACGTCCGCTGTGAGGTCGTCGTGATCCAGTTTCCCAAAGAGCTTCCCTCGTGGGGCATTTTCGACACCGACCAACTGCGGAACATCCGCAACCTGCTCTGCCAGCCTGCCCCGGGGCTCAAGTTCTCGGAAGAGACGGCCGAAGCCGTCCGGGAGCGATTGCTGCGCCTGCCCCGAACCGAGGGGTTCGAGGCCGTTCAGCTGTTTTTCGGGATACTCCACGAACTGGCCTGCGCCGACCGCACACAGGTTGAGCTGATCGGAGTCCAGAGCAGCGACAGTACCCTTCCGCACAGCCGCCGCATCAACAAGATCGTACAGTTCGTCGAGAAGAACTACCACCACAAAATCTCGCTGGAAGACGTCGGCGAACTGGTCGGCATGTCCGCCTCATCGGTGAGCCGCTTTTTCAAACAACGCACCCGCCACAATTTCTGGGACTATCTCAACGGGTTCCGCATCGACCGCGCCGCACAAATGATGATCGAAACCGAGCACACCATCTCGGAAATCAGCTATGCCTGCGGGTTCAACAATATCTCCAACTTCAACCGCGTATTCCGGGAGCGGATCGGCACGACGCCGAGCGACTACCGCAACAAATTCAAGGAGTCGATCATCCCCGACCGCTGACCTCCGGCACCGCGCTCACCCGGCAATTACACCGGAACCGCCGTACGCCACAGGCACCGCCCGGGCGTACGGTCTCTATTCCGGGTCAAGGGAAATCCGGGCTATTCGCCGTTCCACAACTCTTTGATGGTCTGTTCGATGTCCATGCCGTAGGGGATCTTGTCGCTTTTGGCGACGGCTCGGCTCAGGAATACCGATCCGCCGGCCGTGAGCGATACGACGCGCGCACCGGGCATCTCGAGATGGCCGTGCGGATCGTTTTCGCGCAGCCAGTCATAGGCATAGCGCAGCCATGCCCGGCGCGCGGGGACATCCTGCATATAGAACCAGGTGATCTCGTCATATCCCCACACGTAATGGTCGTTGAGATCAGCCACCCCGGGGTGGTCGCTGACCCCGAAATTATCGAACTCGACCAGATAGGGCAAGGCATCGCACCGCCAGCCGCTCGGGGTGACACAGGCAGGGCTCTTGCCGAAAATGGCATTGAGATGCCCCTTTTCCAGCACGCACCGCATCGGCTCTTCGGGAACTTCCTTGATGCGCAGCGGGTATGAGTTGAAATCGAGAAGACTCCGCTCGCCGACCATCATGCCCTGGCTGCCCGCATGGGCGTCGAAAAGCACGAAGTGGCGGCGGGCACGCGGATAAACCCATGCGCGGACTTTCTTCAGGAAACTGTCCCACGACTGCCACTCGTGGTCGTTCATGCCCATCAGGTAGACCTGCCCCAGGTGTACGGCCTCAACACCGATATCCACATAGGAGCCGATCAGGTACATCAGCCACAGCTGCGTCTCGACGCGCGTGATATCGGGCACGCTGCCGCCCGGCCCCCACAGGTCGACATACTTGCCGTCGGGCGAGAGCATCTGCGAATAGTCGAAATTCCGCTCCTCGACGGGCAACCCCAGCGCCTCGAACGCCCAGGCCGGCACGGGGACTTCGTTCACGTCGCGGTAAACGGCCTCGAAGGCCGCAGCCTGGAAGATCACGTCGGGGTCGAAGGCATGTACCTCCCCGACCAATGCTTCGGCACCGGCCCAGAATCCCGGCTCCGTGAGCACTTTCTCATCGCCCCAGAGATAAATAGCCCGCCCGATGAACTTTGCACCCGTATTCCGGATAAACGCCACGTCGGCCGCCTTGTCCGGATAAGTCCCGTCGTTGCAATAGGGATCCACCGTAAGGAACTCCGACATGGTGACGGCACGGGCCAGATAGCGTTCCAGCACGGCCTGCGAAACCGAACCGTCGAAATAATAAGGGGTTTCGGTGCGGCTGCACGAACCGGCCACGCACAAAAGGGCCAAAGCCAGCGATAAAATCAGTTTTTTCATAATCGGAATCATTGGTTGCTCCATATTTTTTTGATGGTCTCTTCGGTCGAACGCCCCGTCGGGGTGGCTTCACTCTGCGTATTGCACCGGTAAAAGCGCGTGGCTGCGGAAACCGATACGCGGCAACCCGGCATCTGGATATATCCGACGGGATCGACGCGGTTCATGTAGTCCACGGCATATTCGAGCCAGTAACGGGCATATTCGTCGTCGCACAGGCTGAACCACGAAATCTCGTCGTAGCCCCAGACGAAATTGTCTCCCCAGTTGTACGACCCCGGATGGCTGCTCTCCCCGAAGTTATCGAATTCGAGGATATACGGGATACGGTCGGCTGTCCAGCCGCTCGGCGTCTCCCCACCCTGCGTATATCCGATCACGGAATCGAGGTAGCCCTTTTCGAGCTTCGCCTTGATAGGCTCGCCGACAATCTCCTTCGGACGCAAGGGGAACGACACGAAATCGAACAGGTGCCGGCCGTCGACCACGATACCGCCGTTGGCCAGGTGGGCGTCCATGATAACCGTCCCGCGCGCCGCCTTGGTCTTGGCTGCCTCCCGGATCTTGGACAACAGGTTCCGGTAGCCCGCATAACCGTTGTCCGAATCGCCCATCGAAGCCATCAACCGCACCTGCCCGCAGTGGAACGCCTCGATTCCGGCTTCCATGTATTTCACGGCCATGAAGTAGAACCACATCTGCGCCTCCTCGCGCGACATGTCGGGCACACAGGTATTCTCACCCCACTGTCCCAGATAAAGGCCGCCCTCGTCACGGATGTCGTCGAAACGGAAATTCCGCTCCTCGGGTTCCTTGCCGAATGCCCGGAACACCCACTCGGGGACGGGAATGTCGTTGACCCGGGTAGAAACCGTCTCGAACATAGCCCCCTGGAAAATCAGGTCGGGATCCTGCTGGTGCATCCGGGCGATCCTGGCTTTGGCATCCGCAAACCAGGCATCGTTCATGAAATAGCCCTCCTTATTCCACTGGTACATCGCACGCCCGATGAATTTGGCACCGACGTTGAGCAACATCCGTTCATCGTCCTCCGTCCCGTAGACGCCGTCGGTCGAGGTCTCGGGGCCGGACAGGAACTCGGTCTGGGTAATGGCCCGCGAAAGGTAGTTATGCAACACTTCTTCGGACATCACACCGTCCGAAAACTGGTAGTTGCCCGTGTTGGGTACGGCATCTGGCCGCCGGGGGATCTCGGGCCACTGGCTTTTATCCCACTCTTTTTCGCACCCTGCAGCCGTGAGCACAACGGCTGCGGCGCAAAGTATCATTTTAAAGGTTTTCATCGTATTTCAAGTTTAAAACCCCGGCCGGCCCGCAACCGGCCGGAGCTCCGTTCACATTCCGTTACAATTCGTCGATCTTATAGGTAATCCCTCCGGATTCGATCGTAAAGACCGCACCGTCCGCGAATACGCCGTCCCGGTAAAGTTTTCCGAGCAGATCCAATCCGACTTTATTGGATGTCGAAACCACCGGGATACCTCCCTCCGAGGTGCCGTTCCCCGTAACCGTCAGGTCGCCGCCCACGCTTTTAAGCGCCTCGAAGCCGCCCAGGCCGTTGAACCGTGCATTATCGGAGAGCACAAGACTACCGCCGATAGTCTCGAGCTTCATCACGTCGAAATTCCAGAAGTTGCCGTTGCAGCCCGTAACGATGAAATCGCCGCCCACACTCTTCAGCGAATTGAACGTCACACCGCGCATCGGCGTCGTCACGCCCGTCAGCCTTACGCTGCCCGCCACGCTCACGATCTGCGAAAGACAGTTCCCTGCGCCCCAGTCTGTGGCGATCTTCGGACAGTTCTCGAAGACAAGGTCGCCACCGATCTCAGTCATATCCTTCATCCCGTTTAGGTTAAACAGCTCGGCACAGTTGCGGAAGACGATGCCGCCTTCGACCGTAAAGCCGCCGTTCAGGAAAAACAGCTCCGTCGAGGTGAGGCTGCTCCCTTCGAGCGTCAACGTGCCCATGACCTTTTCCACGCGGGTCTTGACGAAGGACAGGTCGTTGTCCGACATCGTATTGCCTGTGTCCACGATCGTCAGATCCTGCACCGTCTCCTTCACTGCGGAACCGTCCTGCGGGGCAAAGGCCAGCAATTCGTCCCTGTCCGTGATCGTATAGCTCTTATATTCGCCGGGTTGGGGTATCTCCGAGAATTCGACGGGCGTCCCGTCCGCATAGCGGCAGTCGATCGTAGCGCCGGGCTGTACGATACCGCCCGTAATCCAGCTTTCCACCAGGTCGAAGCCCACCTGTCCGGCTTTCGAGGCATACGGGATGCCGCCCGATGCGCCCGGCGCCGTGCCGTTGCCGGTAATGGTAATGTCACCGCCGATATACTCGACCTTTTCGAAGCCGCCCAGGCCGTTCTGGTGGTCATTGTCCGTGAGCGTAAGGCTGCCGCCCACATGACGGAGGTCGGTGGCCAGGTTCCAGAAGAATCCCGTATAGAGCTCGATGCAGTTGTCGGCAAGGGTCAGGTCGCCCCCGACTTTGTTCAGCGAAGCGAAAGCCATCTGCTGCATACCGCAGCTGCGCACCGTCAAATCGCCGTCGATCTCGGTGATCTGGGCGAACCCGCTGCCGCGGCCCCAGTGGATCAGATAAGGTATATTTTCGAGGACAAGATCGCCGTAAATACGGGTGATATTCTTGAAGCCGTTGGTATTGAAGAATTTATTACTGCCGCTCTCATCGTACGTGGTGATATTGCGCAGGATGATGCTACCCTGGCAGTCGACCTTGCCGAAGAATGTTTCGGTCGTTTTGAGCGATGCGCCGTCGACAGTCAGCGTACCCTGCACGACGGAGATCTTCGAAGCCAGCAACGCCATACCGTCGTCCGAGACATTCGGCCCGGTGACCGTCAGGTTCTTGACCTCCTTCCCGCCGGGGCTGAAGGCAGCGGCCTCGGCATCGGACTTGATCGTATAGCTGTAAACGCCGCCCGATTCGCCGCCCTGGCCGATGAGCGACGGATCGGTCACGGCCAGCGGATGGTTGTTCGACAGGGTCACGCTCTCCGCATCGAGCACCGAATTGGAGATCAGGTATTTGATGACATTGAAGCCATAGCTGTCCGGTTCGTCGGGTTTGTCTTCGCCCAGCGAGGAGTTGCCCGTAACATAAAGTTTACCGGTCATCTTCTTGATCCCCAGCATGCCGCTGATGTCGGTCAGCTGCGGGTTATCCTCGATATGGATATCGCCGATGACGAACTTCACGCCGAGGTCGGCGACATCCGTAAGGGATTCGTTGCCCGAAATCTCGAGCATGGTCGCAACCGACGTCGTATGGGGCAGTGCGAGCGAGACGATCCCCGTATTGCGGATGACGAGCGTACCGACGGCTGCGACGTCGAGCGACGAAATGTCCGTAATACCGGCCCCAGTGACGGTGATGCTGTTGGCAGTCCGGCGTGCGGGGAAGGCATCGACTTCGGCCTGTGTGGACAGCGTGTAATTCCCGCTGTACGGGTTCGCGGGATCGGTCGTATCTTCGCTGCACGCGGCCAGCCCCGCGCAGCAGAACAGTGCGGCGGCCGAAAGCAGGTATCTGTGAAATAGTTTCATGGTCTGCGGATTTTAAGTCGGTTATTTCTGCGGGTTGAGATCCAGCTCGCGCTGGGGCGCAGGATAGAAATAGGCATAGGTAGGCTTGAAGGCCTTGTTGGTGATATGCTGCTCGTCGACGCGGTTCAGGCGGCGCAGGTCATAGATGCCGTGCCCCTCGAAAGCCAGCTCCTTCGTCCGCTCCTCGATCACCGCCTCACGGAAATCTTCGATCGGGAGCCCTTCGGGCAGTGCTTCCAGCCCGGCACGTTTGCGAACCTCGTTCACCCATTTATACCCCTCGTCGGTCGGGCCCACCGCCTCGGCATAGGTAAGCGCCACCTCCGCGAAACGGATCAGGTAAAGGTTGGCCGACGTCCGGTTGGCCTTCGACTTGGGGTCGGTATACTTGCGGCAGAAAGGATAGAAGAACTTGTTCCTGATATTGTCGCTGCTGGTGAGGTTGGAGGGATCGTAGGTAGCCAGCACGCTGCCGTCCTCGTTGTAGATGGTCGTAACCATCAACTGCTTGCGCAGGTCGTCATCGTCATAGGTGTTGCGGAAATCGTTGTCCACGCGCATCACCTGATAGCCCGACTCGTAATCCAGGAATTTCATCACCTCGCGGCTGTTCTTACCCAGCGACGAGGAGATATAGACGATGCTCCCGGTCTGGATGCTGAACATCTGGGGCAATTGCGAATAAGTACCCTCCATGCCGCTGGCCTCGCGGTTCATCGAGGTCATGAAGATGTGCTCCACGCCGTCGGCCTGGTGCTCGACGTCATAGACATTGCCCAGGTCGGGATCGAGCCGGTAGACCGTCTGGTTATTGAGCACGTCGCCGGCATACCGGGCCGCCAGGGAGTACATTTCATCGGCGTCCGACACCCAGTCGTAGCCCGGCGCCCCCGAAGCCTTTGCCGACGCGAGGTACAGGTAAACACGCGCGAGCAGCGCCTGTGCGGCGACCTTGTCGGCACGCCCCTGCACCTTGTTCACCGGCAGCAGGCCGATGGCATCCTCTAACTCCCCGATGATGAAGGCGTAAACATCCGAGATCGGGGAAAAATCCTTATAGGAGTCCGACGTCGAGGAGACGGTCTTCGAACGGATGGGCACGCTGCCGTAATTGATGACCAGCATGAAGTGGTTGAAAGCGCGCAGGAAATGGGCTTCGCCAAGGATCTTGTTCCGTGCCGCAGCCGAAATATCGGACATCCGGGCGACATTGTCCAGCACCGAATTGGTACGGGCAAGGCTTACATAGGCCGACTTGAAGAAATAGATGGCCTCGTCGCTGGTCGGGGTGATATCCCACTGGAAAAGCGGACTTTCGTCAGCCTTGCCGTAGGATTTGTACTGGTTAGTCGGCACATCGCCCAGGTAGAAGAGGAAACGGCCGCAGTAATCAATATAGTTGAGGGGTACATAGGCATACATCAACGCGGATTCGGCATCAGCCTCCGTATTGTAGAAGGTCTGGTTCGAATAGGTGCCGTACGGTACCTCGTCGAGACACGAACTCAACCCGGCGAGCGTCCCCAGCATTGCAAAATAGAGGAATATCTGTTTCATATTCAGGTTTACTATTGGTTAGAATTTGAACTCCGCGCCCGCGGTGATGACGCATACCTTGGGATAGGCCACATTGCCGATACCGTTCTCCCCGACTTCGGGGTCGTATTCGCTGACCTTCGAGAAGGTAAAGGGGTTGCTGGCGCTCACATAAACACGCAGGTTCCTGATCCAATTCAACTTTCCGGCAGGCAGCGTATAGCCGAGCGTGATGTTGGAGATACGCAGGAACGACCCGTCCTCGACCGACCACGACGAAGCGTGGTACTGCCGGTTGTAACGCAGGCTGGGCCGTTCGTTGTTGGGATTCTCGGCCGTCCACCGCCCCGCCTTCAGCGCCGGGGACTCGAGTTTGCGGTAGGAGAAGATGTCGTTGCCGTAGACGGCGTACATCATCACCGACAGGTCGAGGCCGCAACGGTGCGAAAGCGAGAGCGAAAGGCTCGAGGTAAACTTGGGATTCGGATTGCCGATAATCACGCGTTCATTGGGGTCGAGCGTGCCGTCGGCATTCAGCCCGACGTAATTCAGTTCGCCCGGGCGGGTATTGGGACTCGACCCGTCCCCCTGCGGAGTCTGGATAATGCCGTTGACCATATAGCCGTAGAACGAATTGACAGGATAGCCGATAGCCAACACGTTGAGGAAAGCATCGTTATAGACGCTGCCGCCGTACTGCGTATAGCAAATGCCGTTGGCATCGACCGTAGCCCCCGAATTCTCGGCCGTGCCGATCGAAACCACCTTGTTGCGGTTGAGGCTGAAGATTCCCGTCGCCGAGAAATTCCAGTCCTTGGTCGAGACGATGCGCCCCGTGACGGCGACCTCGAAACCCTTGTTCCGGATCTCCCCGTCATTGACCCATACCGTATCGAAACCGGTGCTGGGAGGCAGGTACTGTTTGCGCAGCAGGTCGGTCGTTTTCTTAATGTAATAGTCGAGCGTGACATTCAGGCGTCCCCTGAAGATCGAGAGGTCGAGGCCGATATCCATCTGCGCGGTCTTCTCCCACGTCAGTTCGTGGTTGGCCATGCCCGCATAGGTCACGAAGCGGTTGCCCAACCCTTCGCGGCCATCCTGGTAACCGATGCCGTAAACGGTGTACTCCTTGCCTCCCGACCAGTAGTAATCGAACCCGAAGCGCTCGAAGGTCTGGTACGGGGAGATCCCCTGGTTACCCGAGACCCCGTAACTGGCGCGCAGCTTGAGCTGGTCGAAGAATCCGAGCGACTTGATCCAGGGCTCCTCCTCCAGCTTCCAGCTTACCGCACCCGACGGGAAAAAGCCCCAGCGGTGTCCCTTGGCGAATTTCGAAGCGCCGTCGGCTCGTGCCGTGAAAGTCACCAGATAACGGTTCTTGAACGTATAGTTCAGGCGGGTGAACCCCGAAGCGAGGATCTCCTGGCTGCGCGACGTCGAAGTTATGACCTTATCCGCGCCGGAAACGACCTCGTCCTTGAGCGCCGCGTTGGAGAACCCGCGACCGGTAATGCTCGAACCGCGGCTTACGCTGTTCTCGTAGCTTCCGCCCAGCATGGCGGAAAAGGTATGGTCGCCGATAGTTTTGTTGTAGGTGAGGTAGGCATCCCCCGTCAGGTTGACATAGGTCGATTCGCTGTTCCCCCCTTCGCCATTGTAGTTATCCCCGGCAAGGGTATAGAGCGGGGGATTGAAATAGGCCGACCGGCGCTGCTCGGCGCGGGCGTTGCCCGACACCGACATGATCAGTCCCGGGATGATCGTCCAGTCGGCTTTGACGAGTGCATAACCCGACATGTTGTCCGACTCGTTCTTGATCTCGTTGTTTACCATCACGGGGTTCCCGTAATCCTTGGGCTGGCTTTTGAAATAGGAGCCGTCCCCGTTATAAACCGGCCAGAGGGGATTGCGCCCGTAGCTCGTTCCGTTGTTATAGGTGCGGAAGCCGCGCACGAAGCCCGCTTTGGTCTTCAGGTTGATATTGCGGGCGACCTGGTGGTCATAGGACATGTCGACCGTATATTTTTCGAAGTCGTCCTTGTACTGCATGCCTTCGCCGTCGTAATAACCCAGGCTCACGTAGTAGCGGTTCTTTTCGCCGCTGCCCTCGATCCCGACGCTGTAATCCTGCGTGACGGAGGTGCGGAACACATGGTCTGCCCATTTGGTGCGGAAAGGCCACGCCCCGCTTTCGATCTCGGCGATAGAAGGATAATAGGTTCCGTCCGACCAGATCTTCCCGGTATACGGCCCTTCGGCGCCCCCGTTCTCATAGGCCTCGTTTTCCAGCCGCGCCATCTGCACGGGATCGCGCCAGTAGTCGAGCCTGTCGCTGAAAACGCCGACCCCGACCTTCCCCGAGAACCAGACGTTCCGGTGGTCTTTCTGTCCGTTCTTGGTCGTAATCATGATGACGCCGTTGGCGCCGCGCGAACCGTAAATAGCGGTCGCCGAAGCATCCTTGAGCACCTCGACGGATTCGATGATATTGGGGTTCACACTCGTCAGATTACCGGCATCGCCCATCGGCACGCCGTCTACCACCACCAACGGCGAATTGGAACCGTTGATGGAGCTGATTCCGCGCACGCGCATCGTCACGCTCCCCTCGGGGCTGTCGTTCGAATTGTCGATTACCGTCAGGCCCGCCACACGGCCCTGCAAGAGTTTGTCGATCGACCCCGCCGAGACTTGTGTCACGTCCGAAGCCTTCACGGAAGCCACGCTGCCCGTCAGGTCGCTCTTCTTCATCGTACCGTAACCGATCACGATCACTTCCTCGACCAGTTCGGCATCTTCCTGGAGTTCCACATCGACCGCCGTGCGGCCGGCAACGGGCACCTCCTGCGGTTTGTAGCCGAGGAACGATATGACAAGCACGTCCCCCGTACCCGCAGCGACCGTATAGGCCCCCGAAGCATCCGTCGTCGTGCCCCTCACGGAGCCTTTGACCACTACCGATGCTCCCGCAATAGGTTTCCCGTCGGGGCTTCCCGTCACGATCCCCCGTACGGCCGCGTTCTGGGCAAACAGGCCGGTGCCGCACAGCAGCAAGGGAATCAATAGCATGAATAGTTTGTTTTTAATCATTTTGCGAACAGGTTAGTTGTTTAGGTTTTGGTTTCTCGAATCCGGCTATAATAAAATAGGTGTCGTCCGACCGATTTTTTTAATAAATACGTCCGAATCGACTATTACAAATATAGACGAAAGAAAAACATATACATGGTGATATTTTGACAAAAAATAACAATATTTTCACAGTATGAAATTTTACCCTCACGCAAAAACAGCCTCAAATAGCAATAAAAAGAATATTTATAAAATAAGGAGTGTTTTGGCATTCCAAATTATTGCACGATAATGTCAAAATAATACATACATATGCAGATATTTCACCAGATTATCCCGTACGAACACGCTATCTTTGACTATCGAAATTTCCATTATCCGGCTTAAATTTTTAAATTAATTTAATTATGCTAACCCCTTTCCGAGAAATCATACGGGATGCCCATCGACGCCATTATGCCGTCGGGGCATTCAACTGCCTGAGCGTCGAGAATGTCATGGGAGCCATAGCCGCAGCCGAAGAGTTGCGGGCGCCCGTCATCCTGCAACTTGCGGAAGTGCAATTCCCCGGGGCGCCCATGGAACTGATGGCCCCCGTTTTCCTGCAGGCCGCACGCGATGCGAAAATCCCGGTCGCCGTGCACCTCGACCACGGGCAAAGCCCCGAAACCTGCATCCGCGCCATCCGCGCGGGCTTCAGTTCGGTGATGTTCGACGGTGCCGGCCTGCCGCTGGAAGAAAATATCGCCCAGACCCGCCTCGTCGCAAGGCTCGCCCATGCCGCAGGCGTCGATGTCGAAGCCGAGCTGGGGCGCGTGGGCGACACCGGATCCGGAGGCGAGGGCACGGGCGACGCGACGACGGCGGACATCTTCACCGATGTCGAAGAGTCGGCCCGCTTCATCGCCGAAACCGGTACGGATGCGCTGGCCATCGCCATCGGCAACCTGCACGGCCGTTACACCGCCACCCCGCGCCTCAACATCGGCCGGCTGCGCGAAATCAACGCCCGCAACGGTATTCCGCTTGTTCTGCACGGCGGCAGCGGCACGAGCGAAGAGGATTTCAAAGCCTGCATCCGCAACGGCATCTGCAAGATCAACGTGGCCACGGCGATCCAGTTGGAGGCGACGGATGAAATACGCAGTTACCTCGCCGCCGACGGCGCCCCGAATTACATCGACCTGAAAAGCCGCATCACCGAAGCCTCTAAAAAGGTCGTCGCGGCACATATCCGCCTCTTCGAGAGCGACGGCAAAGCCTAAACCGCCCCGACTATGGACAGACGAGGAATCATCTCGGCCGGCACATGGCTGGTCGACAACGTAAAAATAATCGGGCAATATCCCGCACGGGGGAACCTGACGACGATCACCCGCGTAGAAACGGGGCTGGGCGGCTGCTCGCACAACGTGCTGGCCGACCTGGCAGGGCTGGGGCTCGGCGCCGCATTACCGCTGTACGCCGGCGGCTGCATCGGCCGGGACGCCTTCGGCAGCTACATAGAGCGTGAAATCGAACGGCTCGGCATCGACGCGGGCAACATGCTCCCGCTCGCCGATGCCGCGACCTCGTACACCGACGTCATGTCGGAATACGACGGGGGCTCGCGCACCTTCTTCCACTTCCGGGGAGCCAACGCACGCCTCAGCGCGGAGCATATCCTGCAAATGGAGTCCCCCGCACGGATTTTTCACCTGGGGTACCTGTTGCTGCTGGACGAACTGGACAAACCCGACCCCCAACACGGCGTCGTCGCCGCCCGCGTACTGAAGGAATTACAGGCGAAAGGCTACGAGACATCGGTCGACGTGGTTTCCGAAGAGGGCGGACGGTTCCGTAGCATCGTGGAGCCCTGCCTTCCCCATATCGACTATTTCATCGTCAACGAAATCGAGGCCGGAGCCGTCTGCGGCACGCAGCTTCGCAGCCCGGAAGGCGTACTGCTCCGCGACCGGGTGGAAGCGGCGGCCGAAACACTGATGCACCGCGGAATCGGCCGTCTTTGCGCCATCCATTTCCCCGAGGGCGGCTACGCCCTCACACGGGAAGGCGACACCTGCTGGTGCGACGCCATCCCGGTCGCGGCAAAAGCAATCGTTTCGTCGGTAGGCGCCGGCGATGCCTTCTGCGCCGGGATGCTCTATGCCCAGCACGAGCGGATGCCGCTGCGCGACGCCCTCCGGCTGGCCAACGCATCGGCCCGCTTCAACCTCTTCAGCGCCACCAGCACCGGGGGCGCCCCGACTTTAGAACTGTTAACCGAATTCATCCGATTAAATTACCAAACCCAATGAAACGCTCCGAAATAAACCGATCAATCCGCGAAGCACTGGATTTTTTAGCCGAGCACCGTTTCCCGCTACCCGAGTGGGCGACATGGACTCCCCCGATGTGGAACAGGCACGGCGAAGAGTGCCGTGAAATACGCGACAACGCCCTCGGGTGGGACGTCACCGATTTCGGCAAGGGAAACTTCAGCCGGGAAGGGCTGACGCTCTTTACGATACGCAACGGGAACCCCGCCCGCGACCGCAAGACCTATTGCGAAAAAATTATGTTCGTACGCGAAGGCCAGGTTACGCCGATCCATTTCCACTGGCATAAGATGGAGGATATCATCAACCGCGGCGGAGGCGACCTCTGCATGAAATTATGGAAGGCAGACCAGAAAGAACGCATGACCGAAACCCCCTGCACGTTCCAGGTCGACGGGATCACGACGACCCTGCGCGCCGGAGAAATTTTGCGTCTGAGGCCGGGCCAGAGCATTACTTTCGAACCTTACATGTACCACACGTTCTGGGCCGAGGGAGGAGACTGCCTGGCGGGCGAAGTCTCGACGGTCAACGACGACACCGCCGACAACCGTTTCCACGAACCGCTGGGACGTTATCCGCAAATCGAGGAGGACGAAGCGGCCGAATACCTGCTCTGTAACGAATACTCTCTCCAAAAATGATCCGAAACCGTGACATATCGCCCCTTGCCTGGGAACTGGGACACGCCCCGGACAAGGAAACCATACCCGGAACTTTCTGTCCGGCGGCTGTCCCGGGGGCTGTCCAGCTCGACTTAGCACGCGCCGAAGGATACCCTGACTACAACTACGCCGGCAACTACCGCCGCATGACGTGGATGGAAGACCGCTTCTTCACCTACCGCACGGAATTCGAGCCCCCGCGGCTCGGGCAGGGGCAGCGGTTGTGGTTCGTCTCGAAAGGGATCGATTACCAATACGAGATCCGCTTCAACGGGCACCTGCTCGCAGCAGGGGAAGGGATGTTCTCCCCCGTGGAAATCGACCTAACGGAATACCTGGAGCCCAGCAACCGGCTCGAAGTCGTGATCTTCCCCATCCCCAAGCGCCACCCCGAGCCTGCCGACCGCACGCAAGCGTCCGACGTCGTGAAACCTGCCGTAGGATATGGCTGGGACTGGCATCCGCGCCTGGTACCGCTGGGAATCTGGGATGACACCGGATTGCAGGTTCGCAACGAATCCCACGTGGCGGAGCTGCATGTCGGCTACACACTCGACGACGACCTGCAGGGGGCCGACCTTCGCATCGAAGCCGAAGGTCGCGAGTGCGGAGGGTGCCAGAGCGACTGGGAACTGCTCGACCCCGAAGGGCATCCGGCCGCCAGGGCCCGGGGCCCGGCCGGGAAGCGCCTTACCGCCCGGGTGGAACACCCCCGGTTGTGGTGGACGCATGACCACGGGGAACCCGTGCTATACACTTCGCGCTACCGCCTGCTCGACGCACAAGGCAAGGAACTCGAATGCGTGGAACAGCAGATCGGCTTCCGCCGGATAAGGCTCGTAATGAACGAAGGGGCATGGAGCGAACCCAAGGGTTTCCCGAAAACGCGGAGCGCCGCCCCGGCGCAGATCGAACTGAACGGCCGCCGAATCTTCGCCAAAGGCTCCAACTGGGTCTGCCCCGAACTTTTCCCCGGCACAGTCGGGGAAGAGCGCTGCAAAGAACTGATAGACATTGCCGTAGCAACCAATTTCAACATCCTGCGTTCGTGGGGCGGAGGCATCGTCAACAAAGACTGCTTCTTCGAATACTGCGACCGCAGGGGCATTCTCGTTTGGCAGGAGTTCCCGCTGGCATGCAACTGCTACCCCGATGACCCGCATTACCTCGCCACGCTGGAGCAGGAGGCTACGGCGATCATACGCCGCCTGCGCCGCCACCCGTCGCTGGCGATCTGGTGCGGGGGCAACGAACTGTTCAACAACTGGTCGGGCATGACAGACCAGTCGCTCGCACTGCGCCTGCTGAATGCACTCTGTTACCGGTTATCGCCGGAAATACCCTTCAACGCCACATCGCCCCTGAACGGCATGGCACACGGCAACTACCTTTTTTACTGGGAGGGCCGCGATATTTTCCAGCTGATTAACGACAGCCACTTTACGGCCTACACCGAGTTCGGCGTCCCGGGCATTTCGCCGCGCAAAGTCCTCGAAAAGATCATTCCGCCCGAGGAGCTCTTCCCGCCCCGCCCCGGGACGGCCTGGGAGGAGCACCATGCCTTCGGCGCCTGGGATGGCAGCCCCGCGACATGGCTCGGGGAGCCGACGATAGAGCGGTATTTCGGACGGGCACAAACACTCGACCAGCTGATCGAGCGCAGCTCGCTCATGCAGGGCGAAGGATACAAAGCCGTTTTCGAGGAAGCCCGCCGCCAGAAACCCTATTGTGCGATGGCGCTCAACTGGTGTTTCGACGAGCCGTGGCCCGCGGCCGCCAACAATTCGCTGGTGGCCTACCCCTCCGTCCCCAAGCCTGCGCTCGACCAGGTGCGCCGCGCCTGCCGGCCGCTCTGCGCCAGCGCCCGCATCGCGAAGTTCGACTGGACGGAAGGCGAGCTGTTCGAAGCGGAGGTATGGCTCCTCAACGACCGTTTCGCAGCCGCCGGGCCCTTCTCCTTTACCGTGACGCTCCGGGCTGCCGGACAGACCGTCGAGATACTCCGCTGGGAAAGCCCTGCCGCCGGGCAGAACCGCAACGTCGCTGGCCCCACGGCGCGCGCGGCACTCCCGGCATGGGACACAGACCGTTTCCGGGTCGAAATCACCGTCGAAGGCCATCCGGAAATGGATGCCTGCTACACGCTGGCCTACCGCCGCGCCGCCTGCAAACAGGCGGGCACGGCACCGATGAACATAACCGAATAAAACGATGAAACGCATCTTATTCCTGCTGCTCGCGTTATGCCTCGCCCAACCGGGAACGGGGCGGGTACGGCTGCCTTCGCTCATCGGCAGCGGCATGGTGCTCCAACGCGACTGCGAAGCCCGCATCTGGGGATGGGCCGCGCCGGATGCGCGGATAAAACTCACCGCTTCGTGGGATACGCAAACGCACAACGTGCGCGCCGACGGGGAAGGACGCTGGGACGTACGGCTCCGGACGCCCGGAGCCGGGGGCCCGTATACGCTGACTATCGACGACGGGGAAAGGGTCACGCTCGACGACATTCTCATCGGCGAAGTCTGGCTTTGTTCCGGACAATCGAACATGGAGATGCCCCTCAAAGGCTTCGATTCGCAACCCGTACACGGAGGGCTCGATGCGGCGATGCGCGCGGGCGGCTATCCCGGGATACGGCTCTTCCAGGTAGCCCGCGCTACCGCGTCCGAGCCGCAGCAGGACTGCACCGGGAAATGGGAAACCTCGTCCATGCGTCCGGCCTCGGGATTCAGCGCTGTCGGCTATTACTTCGGGCTCTGGCTGCACCGTGCCCTCGGGATTCCCGTCGGGCTGATCGAAAGCGACTGGGGCGCTACGCGCATCGAGGCATGGATGAGCGCCGGAGCGGCACAGAGCGTCGACGAAAAGATACTTGCGACCGACGCGGCATACGACGCCCAGAACCGGGTAGCAGCGCTTTACAACGCCATGATCCGGCCGCTCACCCCCTATACGCTGCGGGGGTTCATCTGGTACCAGGGCGAGTCGAACAAGGGATACCATGCCAAATACCCGTACGACATGGCGGCGCTGGCGGCTAACTGGCGGGCGGCATGGGGAGGCGGTGAGCAAATGCCGTTCTACTACGTACAACTTGCACCGTTCGACTACGACATCCCGATGCACCGCTTCCGGGGCGAGGAAAATCCGATCCTGCTGCCACTGATGGTCGAAGCGCAGATCCGGGCCCTCGACCTGATCCCCAATACGGGCATGGCGGTAAACACCGACCTGGGGGATGCGACCCAGATACACCCTCCGCGCAAAGACCTCGTAGGGCAGCGGCTGGCCCTGCTCGCTCTCACGGGGACTTACGGATGCGAGGGGATCGACAGCCGGGGCCCGTTGTTCGAGCGTGCCGATTTCGGCGACGGGCGCGCGGTGGTAACCTTCAGGAGCAATTCGACGCTGATCCCGACGGACACTCCGCTGCAAGGGTTTGAAATCGCGGGAAAAGATCGTATATTCCATCCGGCGGAAGCTTTCGTAATACACCGGGATTACGATTTCAGCCGCCAGGTCGAAGTCCGCTCCGACGCCGTGGCAGAACCTGTCGCCGTTCGTTACGCTTTCCGCAACGTCGTGGAGAGAGTCAACCTGACCAACACCATCGGGCTGCCGGCCTTCCCGTTCCGCACGGACACATGGGACGACGCCGGGTTCGCACAATAAATGCACAGACAGTATGGATACACAAATCAAATTCCGCGAAAAGGTCGGCTACGGGCTCGGCGATGCCGCTTCCTCGATGTTCTGGAAACTTTTCGGGTCCTACCTGCTCTTCTTCTACACGGACATCTTCGGGCTCCCGGCCGCGGCCGTCGGCACGATGTTCCTCATCACCCGTTTCTGGGACTCGTTCGTCGATCCGGTCGTCGGGATACTGGCCGACCGGACACAAAGCCGCCGGGGGAAATTCAGGCCCTACCTGCTGTGGTTCGCCGTCCCCTTCGGCATGGCGGGCGTACTGACTTTCACTACTCCGGGCTTCGGGATGGCCGGGAAGCTGGTCTACGCCTATATTACCTACGGAGTGATGATGATGATCTACTCGCTCATCAACGTCCCCTACGCTTCGCTGCTGGGAGTCATCTCCGACAACCCCAAGTCCCGCACGGCACTCTCCTCCTACCGGATGATCTTCGCCTTCGGCGGCAGCATCCTGGCACTGCTGACCATCGAACCGCTGGTGGGATGGTTCAGCCGGGGCCCATAGACGGCGACCCGCAGACGGGCTGGCAGGCGGCCACGGCCGTACTGGCGGCGATAGCGGTCGCATTTTTCTTCTGTACGTACGGCTGGACACGCGAGCGGGTGCAACCCGTACATGCCGAACGCCATCCGTTGCGCGAAGACCTGAAAGACCTGTTGCACAACCGGCCGTGGTGGATCCTGCTCGGAGCCGGTATCGCAGCTCTCATCTTCAACTCGATCCGCGACGGGGCCGCCGTCTATTATTTCAAATACTATGTCCAGGCCGCAGCCCCCGCCGAAAGCACCGGCACGACGCTTTCGCTCACCACGCTCTTCCTCGTACTGGGGCAGGCCGCCAACATCGCGGGCATCCTGCTCGTGACACCCGTTTCGAACCGCATCGGCAAGAAAAACACCTATCTCGGAGCAATGGCGGCGGCAACGGTGCTGAGTGCTGCCTTCTGGCTTCCGGGTGCCCGCGACATCTGGGCCATGATGCTCCTGCAGGTGCTGATAAGCATGTGTGCGGGCAGCATCTTCCCGCTGCTGTGGTCGATGTACGCCGACATCGCGGACTACTCGGAACTGAAGACGGGACGCCGCGCCACGGGGCTGATCTTCTCCTCCTCGTCGATGTCCCAGAAATTCGGATGGACGCTCGGGGGTGCCCTGACAGGTTGGCTGCTGGGGCATTACGGTTTCGAAGCCAATGCCGTGCAGGGCATCGCGGTACAAAACGGCATACGTGCCATGATGAGCCTGCTGCCGGCGGCCGGGACGATTCTTTCGGTCGTGTTCATATGCTGCTATCCGCTGGGCGAGAAGCAGGTCGCGGAAACAGGACGCAGGCTGAACGCGCTGCGTACCGGGCACAAACGACAGGACGAGGGGGAATAGCCCGGATACACGACTACGGATAGACGGGTAAGCAGCCGGACAAGGGCGGAGCCGGGCAATCCGGAGCCGGAAGGGATCAGCGGCAACTGAACACGACGCTCTGCGAAGCGCCGTGTTCGTCGATCACGGTCAGGCGGTGCTTCCCCGGCGCCGGGCGGACGGAGACCTTATGTTCGAAAGAGGTCGAACCGATATAGTCGTCGTCGATATGCCAGAACAGCACGGCATTGCGGTCGCGGTGCACGGCCGTAAAGACAAGGCTCTGCTGTTCCCCTTCGAGCGACCTCGGGGCGACCAGCACACGCCCCGGCTGCGGGTAGATGATGTCGATGGGATTGTTTTCGGCCCGGTTACCCGGCAGGCCGGGATGCAGCGGGGGCAGCGGTCGGTAGTCGGGATGCTGCCGGCGGTAATACCACTCCTGCGCAGGCGGGAGGATAAACATCGGCATGCGGACGATCCTGGCCGGGTCATAGCAATCCGCCGTCACACGGTATTTCAGGTCGGCGCTCAGGTTGACGATCCGGTGGTAGGGGCACACCTCCCCGAGGGCGGCCGCACGGGGAATCATCACCGTATCGCGGTCGGGGCAGATATGGGACGCCAGATAGCCGCTCTGGCGGCAGACCACGGCGGGTTCCAGGTCGCCGACGGGCTCCGCGAACCACTCCCCTTTGGGCAGCAGGCCGAAGACCTCGAACAGGACAGGCGCGGCATACCCCACGCCCGTCATCAGCGGGCGTCCCTCGCCCGTGCAGTTCCCCACCCAGACCCCGACGGCATAGTCGGGGGTCATGCCGACAGCCCACGCATCGCGGTTGCCGTAGCTGGTACCCGTCTTCCAGCCGATCTTCTTCGACGACGAGAAATACTGCCATTCGCCCTCCTCCTCGGGACGGGCCACGTGGCTGATCGAATTGGCCATCAGCCATATCGCACCCCGTGAGAGGGGAATATCCCCGGCATCGACCGCCGTACCGCCATCGGGGTCGTAATGCGGGGTGCGTATCGTCTGCCGGCCGTTGAGTTTGGCCGCCAATTTCATGTAGGCCGAGGTCAGATCCCACAACGAAATCTCTGCGCCGCCCAGAATCAGCGAAAGCCCGTAATGGGCGGCGCTCCGGTCGATCGTCCCGAAGCCCAGGGCACGCACCAGCGCAAGGAAGTTCTCCTTCCCGTACTTGTCGAGCATCCTCACCGAAGGGACGTTGAGCGAACGCTCGACCACCCGGTCGGCAGGCACCGCCCCGTCGAAGGTACGGTTGTAATTGTGGGGTGTGAAGTCCCTGTAATAGGTCGGCACGTCGGGGAAAAGCATCGCAGGCAATGCCGTCCCGTTGTCCAGCATCGCAGCATAGAGCAGGGGCTTGAGCACGCTGCCGCTGCTGCGCGGGGCGGGAATCACATCGACGCTCGTACCCTCGGTGCGGTCGGCGGGGTCGTACACGTTCCCTACGTAGGCGAGCACTTCGCCGCTCCCCACGTCCATGACGACGATGGCCATGTTGTTGATCTTATTTCCCCGGTAACGCTTGTTGTAGCGCCGGGCGAGGTCGTTGACCCGGCTTTGCAGGTCGTAGTCGAGCGTCGAGCGGAGCGACCCTTCGCGCATTTTACCCAGCAGGTACATCGCCTCCATCGGCATCGGTTCGGGGGCGTCGGGCAGATGCTCCTGTTTTGCGAGGGCGCATGTCAGCGAGTCGATACGGCCGTCGTGCCAAATCCGGTCGAGCAGCCCGTCACGCTTCTCCCGCAGCCGTTCGCGGTTGCGGCGGATATGGATCAGCGACGGAGAGTTGGGCAGTACGGCGAGCATGGCGCATTCGGCCCACGAAAGCTGTGCCGCACTGCGGCCGAAATAGTACCACGCGGCACTTTCCAGCCCGACCACGTTGCCTCCGAAAGGCGCATGGGAAGCATAGAGGGCCAGGATTTCATCCTTGCAGCAACGCAGTTCGAGGCGCGTGGCGAGCACCATCTCGACGAACTTTTCCCGGAACGTGCGGGGTTTCCCGCCGCGGCTCAGGCGGATGGTCTGCATGGTGAGCGTACTCGCCCCGCTCGTGATCCGCCCGGCCGCAAGGTTCTGCCGCACGGCACGCCCCAGCGCCAGCGGATCCACCCCGAAATGGCGGTAAAAACGTTTGTCCTCGTAGGTCGTGATGGCGACCCGGAACTTTTCGGGGACGCTGTCCGTGGGAAAGAAACGCCACTGGCCGTCGGAGGCGACCTTGGCCGACATCAGGCGGCCGTCGCGGCTCCACACGGTCGCCGAAAAAGGCTCGTCGAAGAGCGTCCGGGGCAGGAACAAACAATACCCCGCGGCGAGCATGGCAACGACCAGCATCGCGAAAAAACATATTCTCTTTTTAGCCGGTTTTTTTGCCATATTTTTACGTATCTTTGGCAAAGTTACCTAAAATCCCCCATTATGAAAACAATATGCCATGCTTTGTTTGCGCTGTCCGCCCTGCTCATCGCCTCGTGCAGCAAGCAGACGTCCGACATCATCGAATGGTCGACCAACGGAGTGACGGGCGTCAGGATGCCTCTCCACGTGACGTTCGTCGAAAACGTACAAGTCGAGGAAAGCGCCATGCAGGATGCCATATCAATCACCCCGGCCGTCGGTTTCGACGCCTACCTGTCGGGGATGCGCATGATCCGCATCGTCCCCAAATCCCCGCTGCAATACGACACGCAGTACAAGGTGGCCATCGACGCCGCGAAACTCACCGGCCGGCAGCACAAGGGCATCGCGGAGTTCAGGTTTGCGACCCCCAAACTGCGGTTTACCTACAACGACAGCTGGCTGCAGCAGAACGACGAGATGACCGGCTATGTGCTCATCGGCGAGATCGTCTCGTCGGACTATGCCGACGGCAGCTACATGGAACGGAACCTCAAAATAAGCGGCGCGGCGGGTACCGACGTCAAATGGACGCATTCGGAAGACGGGCTCACGCACCAATACACCGTGGGCAACATCGTCCCCCGGGGCGATGAGGGCTATACGCTGACGCTCGATTTCAATTACGACGAAAAGCAAACCCTCCGGGTGGAAGTCCCCCGCAAGGACGAATACGCGGTCATCGACCACAGCGTAAATCCGGAACCGCTCGCCATCGTGGTCACCTTCTCCGAACCCATCCGGCAGAACCAGGATCTGAAAAACCTGATCCGCTTCGACACCAAGTTCCGGACTTCGGTCGACAAAAACAGGCTCTACATCTATCCCGAAGCACGCCCCACGGGAGCGCATAGTGTCACGATCGGCCGCGACGTAGTGAGCAAGAACGGGCAGAAGCTCAAGGAGAGCTATTCGTTCACGGCTACGCTGCCGTCGCGCACCCCCTCGATCCGCTTCACGGGCAAAGGCTCGATCCTTCCCTCGTCGAACGACATGTCGCTGCTGTTCGAGGCGGTGAACTATCAGAAAGCCCGGGTGCGGGTACGAAAGATATTCGCCAACAACCTGCTGCAATTCTTCCAGCAGAACTACTACGACGACCAATACTATTCATCCATGGATTACGTGTCGCGCGTCGTCCGCGACACGACCATCGACCTGGGGGCCAGGTCTTCGACCAGGCTCGACCAGAGCAACACCTATTCGCTCGACCTGAGCCGCCTGATCACCGACAGCCGCAAGTCGATGTACCTGCTCGAAATCCGGGGTGTCGACCCGCTTACGCCCGTCGACGACGAATACGACTACGACTATTATTTCGGGGATTACAGGACTTACAAGGAGCGGTCGAAAGTGGTCGTGCAGTCCGACATCGGCATCATCTGCAAGAGCAGCGGCAGCGACCAGTACGTCGTCTACACGACCGACCTGGTCTCCGCCCGCCCCAAAGGGGGCTGCAAAGTCAGGGCCTACGACCGGCAGAACCAGATGCTGGCCGAAGCGAGCACCGATTCCGAAGGGCGGGCCGTGCTGAGGACGAAGGACGAACCTTACATCGTCACGGCCGAAGCCGGAGGGGACGTCACCTTCGTGAAGGTAGAACCGGGCACGGCCCTGTCGCTGAGTAATTTCGACGTGGGCGGCACGGCAAATCCCAAGGGGATAAAAGGCTATATCTTCGGCGAACGCGGCGTATGGCGCCCGGGCGACGACATACACCTCACGTTCATCGTCACCTCGGATAATCCGCTGCCCGAAAGCCACCCGGCATCGCTGGAATTCTTCAACCCGAACGGGCAGCTGGTGCAGTCGCTCGTAAACAACAGCTCCTCGGACGGCATCTACACGTTCAGCCTGGGGACGACGCCGGCGTCGCCGACAGGGCTATGGCGGGCCAAGATCACCTTCGGCGGCGCACAGTTCGAAAAATCCGTCCGGGTGGACGCGATCAAGCCCAACCGGATGAAAATCGAGCTAAAACTCGGGGACGGGCAACTGGTCGACGCCGCGCATTTCACGGGCAGCCTGACCGCCCGGTGGCTGCACGGCACCCCTGCGGCCGACGCCAAGGCGGTGCTCCAGGCACAGTTGTCGCAAATTGCCACACGCTTCAAGGGCTACGAGGGCTATTCGTTCGACGACGCCTCGAAATACTTTGGCACCGAGGAGCGGGAAATCGTCACCGGCACCACCGACGCCCAAGGGTCACTGGCACTTTCGACCGACGAGCTCTCCTCGCTGGAGGGGTTGAGCCCCGGTATGCTGAGCGGCAGATTCACGGTAAAGGTCTTCGAAAAGAGCGGCGACTTCAGCGTCGACCAGCAGGTTGCGACCATATCGCCCTATGACACCTACTTCGGGATCGGAGTCGCCACCCAGAAAAGCGACTGGGGCGACGAATACCTCGACAGCAGGAAGGAGCATATCATAAAGGTCGTGATGCTCGACTCGAAGGGCAAGCCCGAACCCGGCAGCGAAAACGTGCTCGTATCGGTCTACAAAATGGATTCCTACTGGTGGTGGGACGCCTCAACGCCCAATTCCCAGGCGCACTACGCCAAAAATGCGCTCAATTCGAATTACAAGACCCTCCAGGCAACCCTTTCGAACGGCACGGGACAGGCCACGATGCGCTGGAGCACGGGCGATTACGGCTATTACATGATCCGCGTCACGAGCCCGAACCGGGCACACTCGGCGACCCGGATCGTATGCGTGTCCTCGTCCGACTGGCGGGGCGACGTCACTTCGGTGACGGATGCCGCCACGCGGCTCGCCCTCACCCGCGACAAGGCCAAATACGTCCCGGGGGACAAGGCCAGGGTCACCATCCCCTCGTCGCCGGGCGCACGGGCGCTGGTCGGCATCGAAAGCGGCAGCGTCGTGCGGGAAAGCTTCTGGGTGGAGTGCACCGGCAAGCAAACCGACATCGAAATCCCCGTCAAGGAGGGGATGGCCCCCAACATCTATGTCTCGGTAACACTCGTCCAGCCCCACAACTCGACGCTCAACGACGCACCGATCCGCCTGTTCGGCGTGACGCGGCTCGACGTCGAGGATGCCGCGCGAAGGCTCACCCCCGTGGTCGAGATGCCCGAAACGGTAAAACCCGAATCGGAGGTGACGATAAAAGTCCGGGAGAAAAACGGCCGGAAAATGAGCTACGTGCTGGCGCTCGTCGACGAGGGACTGCTGAGGCTGACACGCTTCAAGACCCCCGATCCCTACGGTTATTTCAACGCGACCGAGGCACTGGGCGTCCGCACGTGGGACATGTTCGACTATGTCATCGGCGCCTACGGCGGCAGGATCGAACAGATGTTCGCCATCGGCGGCGACGCCGAGCAGCCGAACACGGGGGCGCTCAAGGCACAGCGGTTCAAGCCCGTCGTACGGTTCATCGACGCACAGAAACTGGGCGCCGGGAAGACGAACACGCATAAAATCACGCTTCCGCCCTACTTCGGCGAGGTTCGGGTGATGGTCATCGCCTCGAACGGCCGGGCGTTCGGCGCCGCGGAGAAGGATGTCGCGGTGAAAAAACCGCTGCTGGTGCAGGCCACCATGCCCCGCGTAGTTTCCACCGACGAAGAGGTCGAGGTTCCGGTCACGGTCTTTGCCCTCGAAGACGGGGTCGGGAAAGTCGACGTGAAAATCGCCGCGAACGAATCGTTCTCGCCCGTCGGGCCGTCCAGCAAGAGCATCACGCTCGGCCGGAGCGGCGAGGAGGTCGTATCGTTCCGCCTGAAGGTCAACAAGCGAACCGGCATCGGGAAGGTACGGGTCACGGCTGCGTCGTCGGGCGACAGCTCCGCGTCGGAAATCGAGCTGGACGTCCGGGAACCGAACCCCTATGTGACCCTGTCGAAGGACTATGTCATCGACCCGGGCAAGACAATGGCGGTAAAACCGCTCAAGGAGAACGGCAAGGCGAAGCTGGAACTTTCGTCGATCCCGCCCATAGACCTTTCTCGGCGCCTCGAATACCTGGTGAGATATCCCCACGGCTGCATCGAGCAGATCACCTCGGGCGCCTTCCCGCAACTCTACCTGCCTTCGGTCGTGGAGTGCGACGCGAACATGTTGCAGGACATCGACCGCAACGTCAAGAGCGTGCTTTCGCGCCTGGGCAGCTACCAGCTCTCCGACGGCGCATTCGCCTACTGGAGCGGCAATACGTCGAGATCAGAATGGGGGACGGTTTACGCGACGCACTTCCTGATCGAGGCTGCGAAACACGGCTACGGCGTGGACAGGGCGATGCTCGACCGGGCGCTCAAATACCTGCGCAGCAACCCCTCGGACTACTACCTGACCCAGGCCTATACCCAGTATGTGCTGGCGCTGAACGGGACTCCGACCCGGGGTGCCATGAACCAGCTCCGGGAAAAGGCCGCCTCGCTAAGTAGCGACGCCAAGTGGCTGCTGGCGGCGGCATACGCTTTGGACGGCAACCGGAAAGTCGCCGAGGAGTTGATCTCGCTTTGCGGAGACAATGCGGGAAAGGCCAACCCCTACGACGGCACCTACAACAGCGACGAACGCCGGATGTCGATCTCGCTCATGACGCTCACGATACTCGGACGCCGCGAAGAGGCTTTCCGCACGGCGCTGAAGATGTCGGACATCCTCAAGAAGGACAGGTGGCTCAGCACCCAGTCGACGGCATGGATGCTCAGCACCCTTTCCAATTTCGCCGTAGCGGGACAGAACGGCATCGACGCCACTGCGGGCAGGGAGCTCGTCAAGACCGACAAATCCATCGCGAGCATGCCCCTGGCCGCACCGACCGAGGTGAGGAACAATGGTTCGGGCAGCCTCTATGCGGTCGTCAGCCAGAGTTATACCCCCGGCAAGGGCGAGGAAACCGAAGCTGCGAACGGCATCCGGATCGACGTGCGTTACACGAATATGGACGGTGCCGCCATCGACCCGGCCTCGATCCGGGTATCGACCGATTTCTACGCCATCGTGACCGTCTCTAACACCAGCGGCCACGAACGGTACGCCGACCTTGCGCTGACCCACATCTTCCCGGCAGGATGGGAGATCACCTCCGAACGGGACTTGTCGTCGCTCACCTACCAGGATATCCGCGACGACCGGGTGCTGAGCTACTTCGACCTGAGCCGGGGCGAAAGCAAGGAGATCCCCGTCAAGCTGACGGCAACCTACAAGGGGCGCTACTACCTGCCTTCGGTCTACTGCGAAGCGATGTACGACAACGCCGTCCGCGCCCTGAAAAAGGGACAGTGGGTCGAGGTGGTCGATTAATGCCGCTTCGTCAGCCGGGAAAACACAGCGCAACCGGCAACAGGTTCCGGCAACACCTGAAAATATTATGGCAAAACGGCTTCGGGCATCCGGAGCCGTTTTTATTTCCGGATTCGTACTCCCGGAGGGAAAACGCCGCTAAATTCGGGTATAAGAGGCACTTTCCTCCGGTAAAATAGGAATTTGGAAAATATTTTTAATATATTTGTTGCCAAGGTTAGTTAGATTAGTCATATTATGTGCGAGAAACTGTTTATTTTCGACACCACGCTCCGTGATGGCGAGCAGGTGCCGGGCTGCCAATTGAACACCACCGAGAAGATCGAAGTCGCCAAGTTGCTGGAAAGCCTCGGCGTGGACGTCATCGAAGCGGGGTTCCCGATTTCCAGCCCCGGAGACTTCAACTCCGTACTCGAGATTTCGAAGGCCGTTTCGGCCCCGACGATTTGTGCGCTGACCCGCGCCGTGAAAAAAGACATCGACGTGGCCGCCGATGCCCTGCGACTGGCCAGGCACAAGCGCATCCACACGGGTATAGGCGTTTCGCCCCAGCACATTTACGACAAACTGCGCTCGACGCCCGAGAAAATCCTCGAACAGGCCGTCGAAGCCGTGAAATACGCCAAAAGCTATGTCGAGGACGTGGAGTTCTACGCCGAAGACGCCGGGCGCGCCGATCCTCAATACCTCGCCCGCGTGGTCGAGGCCGCCATTGCGGCCGGGGCTACGGTGGTCAACATTCCCGACACCACGGGCTACTGCCTGCCCCACGAATACGGCGCGAAGATCAAATACCTGGTCGACCACGTATCCAACATCGACAAGGCGATCATCTCGACCCACTGCCACAACGACCTGGGCATGGCTACGGCCAACACCCTGAGCGGCATCCTCAACGGTGCGCGACAGGCCGAGGTGACGATCAACGGCATCGGCGAACGCGCGGGCAACACCTCGCTCGAAGAGGTGGTGATGACGCTGCGCTGCCACAAGGAGATCGCCGTCGACACCGGCATCGACGCACGCCTGATCACCAAAGCCTCGCACCTGGTGTCGAGCCTGATGAACATGCCCGTGCAGCCCAACAAGGCGATCGTCGGCCGCAACGCCTTCGCCCACTCGTCGGGCATCCACCAGGACGGCGTGCTGAAAGACCGCCAGACCTACGAGATCATCGACCCGCAGGACATCGGCCTCAACGAGTCGGTCATCGCCCTGACGGCCCGCAGCGGCCGCGCGGCGCTCGTACACAGGCTCGAACTGCTCGGCTACGACCTCACGCAGGAAGAGCTGGACGACACATACGGCAAGTTCCTCGAGCTTGCCGACAAGAAAAAGGAGATCCACGACTACGACCTGCTATATCTGGTGGGCGACATCGACCGCATGAAACAGCAGTCCGTATCGCTCAAATTCCTGCAGGTGACCACCGGCACGCTCGTCCCGACGGCGACCGTGGTGCTGAAGTTCGGCGACCACGAGCGCATGGCCATCGCCACAGGCAACGGCCCGGTGGATGCCGCCGTGTCGGCGATCAAGACCCTGATCAACGAGAAGGTCGTGCTCATGGAGTTCCTCATGCAGGCCATCACCAAAGGTTCGAACGACGTGGGGCGCGTACACGTACAGGTACAGTGCGGCAGGCGCACCCCCCCCCGCTTCGCCGCGCACACCGACACCACACGGGCGTCGATCGAGGCGTTCCTCGACGCGCTGCGCGTACTGAACGTAACCGAACGCAAGGAAAAGGAGGAGTAAGATGGGCAGGACACTTCTGGACAAGATATGGGCTGCGCACACCGTGCGCACCGAAGACGGCGGACGTTCGGTGCTCTACATCGACCGCCAGTACATCCACGAGGTGACGTCGCCCGTGGCTTTCGCAGGCCTGGAACGGCGCGGCATCGGCG
>OGPD01000661.1_pt1 | contig 36167 bp, 20 predicted proteins | sample 1552861 | NCBI WGS metagenome assembly OGPD01 (sample SAMEA2580280, study PRJEB22360) | human gut metagenome | biome: human gut; feature: human-associated habitat; material: faeces | place: Denmark | collected 2008/2010
AAACGAATCTTTGTTTCCATCAACTGGCACATACGACTTTCGCTCCATACTCCATTCACTTCAAATTCGCCGGGTTCCGTATGCAGATCAATACTTCTCCATGCACCATATTCTCCATTCAGCAACTGGTTCTTCTGCGAAAGTTCCTTTCCGTATTTCGTAACGTCTCCTCCATACGTGCCGCTCCAATTCTGAATTACATTCCAGTCGGTTCCTTCACCGCCGTTACAGGTGGTGATGATACGCATCGTACGTGCTGTCGGGTCCATTTCGCGAATGATTTCACTGCATTCCTGTGCAAATTCACGAGGCAATGTACTTTCATTCTGCAATCCCCATATCACTACTGACGGAGAATTACGTCGTTCCTTCACCCATTGACGAAGCAGTTTTTTAAAGTTCTCTCGAAACTCCGGTGTGTCATACCATACATGGGCAGAAAGTTGTGTCCAGAACAAGACGCCTTCTTCATCCCAATATTTCTGATAATCGAGATGATGGGGCTGATGGGCATCACGGAAAGCGTTGAAGCCTGCCGCACGTATTTGTTTCACTCTCGCAGCTACCTGCTCCCGACTGAAGGCATGACTTTGCCCGAACTGATGTTCATACTCGCATACACCATTGATAAAGACAGGCTTTCCATTCAGATAGAAACGACCATCTTCGTCATTTCTCTTTACCGGCCAACTGATTGTACGGATACCGAAAGGAGTAGATATCTCATCCGTTGTTTTGGTATCACGCTTAATCATACTTGCCAATTTATAAAGATAAGGATTCTCCGTATCCCATAAAACAGGATTCTCTACAGGAGACTGTTGACGAATCACCTTCATCTCTCCCGGTGCCAATGTTACTTTCTCTACTAGACGGAACACTTGTTTACCGTCCGCATTACTCAACTTATTGACTACTTCTATTGTCTCTGTGGTCTTACCATAGTTCTTTACTTCTGTCTCGACAAAGACATTAGCCGCCTTTTCGTCATTCCAGATGTGTACTCCGAAAGGTTCAATACGGATCTCATCTGTGGCCTCCAGCACCACCGGACGGAATATACCTAACGGCTGAGATCCCTCACTGAATCCCCACTCCGACGAACAGCCACCACATACCCACGGCATATCGGCTATCATTTCCGGATGCTCCGCTTTTACTTCCAGACGGTTCGCTCCTTGTTTCAATGCATCGGTCACATCCAGTGTCAACGTGGTACGTCCTACCGGATAACGTCCGAAATCATGTCCGTTCACTTTAATAGTAGCATACGTACCTACCCCCTCAAAACGGAGGAAATAACGTTTTTTTAATTGAGAATTGACAGTTGACAATGGACAATTATCGAGGGAGAAGTCTTTCACATACATGGCTGTTCCGTGCAGGTTGCCATGAGTCAGTTGGCGATAACCGTAATAGTCATCCCAATTATGAGGTATTTGACAATTAATAATCGGGGATTGATGATTGCTTTTTGAATTGTCAATTGTCAATTGTGAATTGTCAATTAACCAAGTTTTCCAGCCTTCATTCAGTTCAGTGATCATCCGGCGATTCTTCGTTTCCGGCTTCGGGAAGCGAACGGCAGAGCGTCCCATCGGCTTACTTGTAGCAACAGCAATACCACGCTGTTCGGCATTGTTCACCGCGCAATAAAAATGATAAACTACTCCGTCGTGTTTGATCACATAGCTTTTATGCGCAAATAATTCATCGTAATTCTTAGAAGGAATAATCAAATCAGTTCCATGCCAGTCTGTCCAGTTGACGAGATCATAACTAGCAGCAAACGTATTAAAGGCTTTATACTTGCGTGACGGTTCAAAAGCTGAGAAATAAAACATCACGTACACGTCACCCATCTTTTGAATATGAGCATCACCGGTGATTGTTCCGTCCGCTTCGTGTGCAAAGACCGGATTACCGGGATAACGTTTCCAGGTTTTCATATCCTTGGAAAGTGCGATTCCTACCCGTTCACCCTTTAAATCAGTTTCCGGATGACGTCCTCCCGCATTGTAAAACATCACAAACGGGGCACCCAGTGTTTTGTCTTTATCCCAGTAAACGGTACTTTTATATTGAGTCAACTTTTCCCACCACTGGGCATCTTTATCATGGATGCTCAGAATTGGCTTGTCCAGAGATTCCCATTCATGAGCGGTGGAAATATCTCCTTTGGTAGATGCCAGTCCGACAAAGAGTGGTGCTTTTACAGCTTCATAACCTGTACCTTCTCCACCGATATAAGTCATCCAGTGGCGGCCTTTGTAGGTCTGAAGTTCGTAGCTTCCACCCCACTCCATATCCGGCAGCGCAGGGAATCCTCCACGCTGATTACAATCCCATTTACCGTCCCGATAAGAAAGTATACGTCCTAAGGTACGCCAATCAAGCAGATTATCACTTTCTGCAATCCAGGTTTCGTATCCACGGCCATCCGTTCCGGTTTTACCATTATAAACGACATAAGTCATCAGCCACTTGTCTCCCTGACGAAAGACAGTAGGACAATCAATCTTATGATAATTGTCGGTCGGGGCAACAGCAAGTCCGTACTTATAAGGCGTCTTTACCTCTTCATAAATCTGCTCCATCCGTTCCTGCGTGACTTCACGTTGGGCATACAGTGAGCAGCATACGGCAGCTATACTTAAAAATGTCAGTAATAACTTCTTCATTATACTTCTGTCTATCATCTTTTTGTTGAGTTGCCGCTATTTGTTTCAAGCTTTGGAACAAATGGTTTCAAGGCATGAAACTAATAGTTTCAAAGAGAGAAACCAATAGTTTCAAGCCTTGAAACTAAATAGCGGCTTACAGCAATCGTTCATTAGTAAAACAACCAGTCCATCGTTTCTTCGTCTCCGGCAAGTCCGGCATTACGAGTTTTCATATCCGCAGCCGTAAATCCAAGAACCTGAAGGTAGCCTTTGGGCAACATCAACGTATGTTTTCCTGCCGGAAAGCTATATGCGTGTACATTTGCTAATGGCATTCCATTGATATGGATTGCATTGGTCAGTACAGGTTCCGCCTGACCGTAATCGTTGGCAGATGCATCAATCTCCAGTTTCGGAGCTTTGGCATACTTCTTCTGGTCGTCTTTAAAGTAGGCTACTAATAGTTTGACCGGAGCATTTGTTTCAAAAGTAATGCTTGTTCCTTTTTCCCGTTGTTCATTTCCATTAAAGCGGAATGCCTTCATTCCCTTCAGTTCAGGAGCTATTGCTTCTATTTTGCCCGGAAGATCTGTGAACAAGGAAGTTCCTTCATTCAGTTTTACTGTCGGATAATTCGATATTAAGTTCACATCCGCAGGAGCCCAGGCAGCGATCTCTACCGTTTCAGTCACGGCATTGCCATTTTGCTTTTCTTTCAGCATGGCAAGGTTCGCCTTGAAGTTCTCCAATTCTTTTTCGTAGTGTACCAGCAGTTCTTTCCATGTCTTATTATGACCATCGTCTCCGCCGATAGGAATACGGCGTTGGGCAGTCTGCATACTGTTGGCATATAAATAATGCTCGTCTGTCAGTTCCACCAGTTTGCGGTAATGTTCCAGACTTTGTTCCATCAGAGGGATGGCTTCTTCCAGATTCTTCATGTCTTTTCCCCACTGATAGTCCAATACCAGTTTCGCAGCTTTCACTTTCAGATTAAACGCATAGGCAAACTCACGGTAACAATGCATATCATTCTGCAAACGTGCGAATTCTTCTTTGTTGGAGGAGATGGAACCGGCTGCCTTGTCAATCGCTGCTATTGCCTTATCACCGTGTTCAATCACCTGAGCGACAATATCCAGCGGCATCTCACCTACATGAGGCTGATTCTTCCATTCTTTCTCTACAAATTCGATCAGCTTTTCGCCTTCCGGTCCGCAGCTTTCATAGAATCCCGGATAGATGGTATATTTGTACGGATTGACAAGCTGGCTCATAAACATACCCAACAATAACGTCTGACGGTTTCCTTCTGTGATACCAAAACGGCGTAATAACTTCGGAGCAATTTCTCCGCTTTCTTCATAAGCAATGCGAATATTGCCTGCATTCTCGTCGGATGTTCCGTAGAACTGTCCCAGTTGATGATTCCAGTAACCGATCTCGTCAGCACGATCCCGATGGCTGTTCCATGCATAACGTCCCCAGGTCTGATACCAGATCCAGTCGCGGTCCAGTTGAAATTCCCGTTCGCCATTTGGCAGTTTGTCGGCTGTATACGGCCAATCCCAGTACGAAGCCTGCGGATAAAGATGCAGTGCATTGGCACCGTGCACGTTGTGCATCGCTTGTACCGCCTTCTGTACAAAGTCCGGAGAGCCCCAACGGAATGGTTCCAGATTTGCCAGGATATGTACATTACTGATATGAATAGATCCTAAAGAGCTCAAATCCGTATGAATCTTCGACCAGGGGCCACGAGGCTCGTAAGTTGTCAGTGATTCACCATTATACTTATGCATCGTATAAAGATTCTTATATATCGGCAATGCCGCATCCATTACCAGTTTGCAGTCCGTATCGTGTGCGCGCAGCAAAAGAGGCGGTTCGTCGGTACGTCCCAATGCCTGTAATCCGTCTTTAACACCCGGAATGATGGTCTTTGTGAACCATTCCACATCATCTTCTACCGTACACATGGCTTCTCCCAGGCAAACCAGCAGTCCCACATTCGGATATTTCTCTATAAATGCAGCAATACTTTTACGGGTATAGTCTGCAATCAGAGGAGTAATGGGACGGTTACGGTCCTGCGTTTTCAGTCCATAATGCTCTGCAAATGGTTTGGAAAGGATGATATTGTAGAACATCTGTATCACGAAGATACCACGTTTGTCCGCTTCTTCCGTAAGGAAAGAAAACATCTCTTCATTCTTCTTGAACGTCTCTTCATCTACTTCCAGCGCAAACGGATAATCTTCCAGTTTGACTAACGATGCAAACGGATGACCATTCCACAGATACAGGGAATTCATACGGTTGGCTACCAGCATATCAAGGTATTTAATCCATTGTTCCTTATCATAAAACCAAGGGAAACTTTCCGGAGTATACGGATACTCATACACACCGTGTCCCGGCAGGTAAGTCATCTTCTGCAAACCGACACAAGCGCCGCGGAGCACCATTTCCGGACCGTCTTTCAACTCTTCCGGAAAGTTTAGTTTGCCCTCTGAGTCGTTCACACGGTCTATCAGTTCGCGACACCCGTAGATTACTCCGCTTCCGTCTCTGCCGCTTACTCTTGTCAGATTGCCGGTAGTCGTAATATGAAAGCCTTCTTTCTTAAGTGTCGTATCATTCACTTCCGTCAGCAGAATCGTCTTTATTTCAGGATCGGAGAATGTGGTATCCCCTTGTTGCATCATTACCTGATAACCGGCTTTATCCAAGGTAGTCTGTAACTGTTCCGCACTGAACAGAACGCGGTTTGACGCATCCGGCGGAGTCATTATTTTCACGGTTTGCTTACCACACGCAGCTAAGAAAAGGGTGCATGCCGCAAACATGAACAATTTGGTATTTTTCATTCTTCTGATGTATATTATAAAATGTATAGTTTCATTCTTTTATAAAAAGAAGACGAAATAACTCCCTGTTTGTACTCAATTTGCCCATGTTTCCACTTCTTAAAACCGTCATAAAAGAACGAAGCCAGCTATATTTCTATAACTGGCTTCGTTCTTTTACCATTCTCCTTTTCCTTTTTCCAATGGAATGCCATCACAAAAATGCATACTGGCATGAGTTCCGTCACAGAAAGGTTTATTCGATGACTGTCCGCAACGGCACAATGTCACCCTGTTTCTCACTTCATAGCTTTTGCCATCTGCTCCTTCAATCCGAATGCCGCCTTTTACCCAGATAGGTCCGCTGACTTTGATGCCGGGATCTTCTATAATTCCGATAGATGGCTTAAATGGCGGTTCGAAGACTTTCTCCGTATCTTTATCCCACACAACTAATCTTCCCGATGGACAATGTCCCGCTTCCCGACGAACCAGTTCCCGTTCTTCTTCGCTCTCTGCTTTCTCCACCAGATTCCATATCCGTCCACGAGCATCGCAGAAACGTGCGAAAGCGCAATATCTCTCATTATCGGCCAGCATCATGGTAGGACCATCTATTTCCTCAGCATCTTGCAACAAAGGACGATGAGGAGCTGTTTCTCTCGGGTCCCAGTCAGCGTGCTTATGCGATCCGTCGCAGAATGGTTTATGTTTGGAATGCCCACATCTACACAGATGAACCGGATTCTCTGAAGTTTCAAAATGTTTCCCTTTCTGATACACCCAAGAAGAACCTTCTGCATTCGGTAATATAATCTCTTGGTCAATGGGCGGATTGCCATACACAAAATATGGACCGTCAGCTGTAATTTTGATGTAAAATTGTTCGGGTGCTTCTCTACTACCCTCCTCGATTGGGAAATTTTCTTTTTTAGTCATAATGATACGTATTAAAGTGTTCATTTATTTATGTCAGCCATATTTATAAAACAGATGGCGATTGCAAAAAGTTCCGGTTCTGCAATACAATATCTCAACTTTTCGAACTAAAAAATATATCTTTGTACCTCATTTATCATTATTATTATGCAGACTTACATAGAAACATCCCGTTTAATTCTCCGCGATTGGAAAGAAGAAGATATTCCGGCTTTTGCCCGCATGAATGCCGATCCTCATGTTATGGAGTTTTTTCTCCATCCGCTGACTCCGGAAGAATCACTTGCTTTTTATCACCGTATCCAAAATGAGTTTCAGACCTGTGGCTTTGGCTTGTATGCTGTAGAACGTAAAGAAGATCATGCTTTTATGGGATATACCGGACTGCATCAGATCACATTTGACGTTGATTTTGCTCCGGGTATAGAAATCGGCTGGCGATTGGCGCACGAATATTGGGGACAGGGTTATGCTCCGGAAGCAGCAACCGCTTGTTTGGAGTATGCTCGTGAGAGTTTAGATATCAAAGAATTGTTCTCGTTTACTTCTCTTCCCAACCAACGCTCGGAACGGGTGATGCAGAAAATAGGGATGGAACGGGTTAGAGAATTTGGTCATCCGCTTGTTCCGGCTGAGCATCCGTTACATAGACATGTGTTGTATCACATAGATTTAAGAAAGCATTCATCTTAAGGTATTCAGTGCAATGACACAAAAAGAGAAAGAGAGTAGTGTAGAAATAATTTACCGATTTACTAAGAAGATACAGAACTTTTCAAAATCAGCACCAACATCTATACGAAAGACATTGACTAATGATACAGTAACTTCCAGTCATTTATTAATAAATTCTTTCATCGTTTATTATAAACGTCCCCCAAGTTTATTATAAACTAGGATTTCGTTATTCCCGCAAGGAATATCAATTTTAAGCAACAAAAAGGGCTGCAATTCCCATAAAGAATCGCAGCCCTTAGCTTGTATCAGACTATCCAACAAGCATTACCCGGAGTGGGAATGCCTGTAATCTGTTATTATATAATACTTATTATTGCTCATTTTTCGTCTATATTATCAATGTTATCGAATTTACTTCCGGTTTTCACTTACAAAGATACAACATTAAAAGCGGTTTGTCAAGTCCTCCATGCTTCTTTCATACATCCATTCAGATTTATTCCGTCTTTATAATCTCCGCAGGATTAATTCGTGCCGCCTTATTCACTTGCCAGAACAATGTGCCTGCGGAAATAGCTACGACAACCAACAAAGCTATCACAAAGATAGAAATGCTTACCGGAGTTTTGACCACAAAATCTGATGTATATATGTATATCAGATAGTATGATAATGGCATCGTGAGTAATGTTGCACCGCCTATAATCCATATATATTTGCGGAACAGGATGGAATAAAGATTCCTGAGCCGGGCACCATTCACTTTCCGGATGGCTACTTCCCGATACCGCTGGCGGATATCAAATAACGAAAGACCAAATAATCCCAAAGCGGAAACAAATATAGAGATAGTGGCAAAAAGGGTGAAGACGGTTGCAATGCGGCGGTCGTCCTGATACAGTGCCCTAATATCATCTTTTAGCCAATGATAATCAAACTCATTCGTATTGTATATTTCTTCCCTGCATTTTTTGAGATAATCAATCAACTGCTTTTCTTTTCCGGGTGCACAAGCTATCTGATATTGAGAACCCACTGTCCCTTTTGATACCATATATACAATGGGGATTTTGCCGGCAGTCAAATGTCCTGCATAATAATCTTTCACAATCGCTTCTACCGGCATCAATGACATTCCTCCGTTTATCACTGTTCCATCCATAGCCTCGAATCGCCAAAGTGGATTTTCCCCCTTGATAAATGCTTCTTCCCGTTTTGTATAGCCAAATGCTTTCAATGCTGCCTCATTCATGACCACCTTATAGAAATCGGACATATTTGTATAAGAGTTAGCATCGTCAGGCAATGTACCGTCAATAAATTGCAAATCGTATATCTTGAAAAAATCTTTCGTTATCCCCATCATCGCCATCATGCTTATTTTATCTCCTTTATCGTTCACCAAAGTGATGGTACTTCCTGAAGATAAAATTCCAAGGCGGTCCACATCGCTGGATACCCAATGTTCAATGTAAGGACATTCATCCAGTTTCTTCTCCACAGCTTCCTTATTGCCCCAAAATTTCTTTCTCTCCTCTACATTTTCATCCCACCATCCATTAGACTTTTTAGGTACTATGTCGGCACATAAAATTCCTTCGGTTCTGAAGCCCGGAGGAGTATTCAGCAGGAAATGAAGATGGTTGCTAAAATACAACGACAAGATGATCAGTAAAAGAGTGATACTATATTGTACAAACAAGAAAAAGGTACGGGTTTTCACCGACTGACGTGAAGTGCCAATCGTACATATAGACACGACCGGAGGCAAATAATTGTATTTAAGATAAGGATATATCGTTGTCAGCAGCGGCAGCAATATAAATATTGCCAAAGAGAGCTGCCAATCGAAGGCTGTATACATAACATTGCTTTCCAGCAAACGATTGGCATATCCTGAAAACATCTCTATCAAAAACCAGGCGAAAAATAAGGCGACGATAACCATCAGGACATTCTCCGTCCATAACTGAAGAAAAAGTGTACACCCTCTCATGCCAAATACTTTCTTGATGCCATACTCTTTGGAACGCTTCAGCATAAAGACCAGATAGATATTGACGAAATTGAGAATACCTGCCAAAAGGAGCAACAGGCACACACAGGACAGCACCCATAAATGAAACCGGCTGCTGTAATGCCACATTTCCGGTGCATCGGCTTTGGCAGCCAATGATTTATTCCAATAAAGCTCGCTGACATGACTAAATTCATAACGTACACGATAGCCGGCATTAGACTGCCGATAGATATTGCTCATGGCATTAATGGCATCTACATCCACTCCCGGCATAAAACGGATAAGTTCAACCAGCATCCTTCCCCATCCTCTTTCTCCATTCTTGAGTTCGAGGTTTAAAACGATGTCAAATGTTAACGAGGATTTACATGCCGGTTCATCCAATACACCACAGACAGTGAGAAGATGACCACCGGAATAACTTAGTTTTTCTCCAATTGGATTTTCCTTTCCAAATACACGCTCGGCAAACTGGCGGGTAACAAGTACATCATTGGGAGCTTTCATTGGTGCACCACTGAGGGGATACGTGAAGAAATGAAAGAAAGCGGTATCTGCCGCTAATAATTGTACGGTATACGGCTTACCATTTATGGCAACATTATCATTGCTGAAAGTTACAAAACGGGCCTTTTCCTTCACAGCTTCCGGAGAATAGAAAACTGTATCTGCTCCACTATATCCATCTGATACACTACCTGCATATACATTCCCATCAATATCCCGAAGCGGTATATATACATTTTCAGCATCTATGCAATGAGTATTTACTCGTGTCTCCTGATGAATATAACGTACCAGTATGATTGTACACGCCAGACTTAATGACAAGCCGACAATATTAATGACTGTATATGATTTGGAGCGCACAAGGAAACGCCATGCATACTTTAGTGTTTTCATTATATTCTGTTGTTTGCAGAAGAATACTTCAAATCCTGTGCCAAAACACAAAGCGTTATATATTAGCAATTTATATTTATTAGCATATATTCTTTTTGTGCATATACGCACAAAAAGAGTGCGATAATGCACAGATAGAAAGACCTCCGGCCTATTGCCGCTATAGCAATACAACCGGAGGCCTTATTTCAATCTGAATCTCTGACTACAAACGATAGGTAACAATCCTTTCTTCCGGAGAATCAATCCAAAGGCGCCATACACCTTCCGAAACCTTCTCCACTGTTCCCATATTGGCTTTTGGCTGACGGCGACTCTGGATGGTCAGATAACCTTTTCCTTCCGTGGCTTTCACTTTAATGGTTTTATTATCCATGTAGACATGAATGTCTCCGTTCGGGGTAGGTACGGTGCCTTCCATCCATTTCAAGCCTCCCAATACCGGACTGACAGCAAACTCTTTATAACCCTCTTTCGTCGGTTTGACTCCCAGATAGTATTTGCCCAGCAGATAAATTGGACTTGCTCCCCAAGCGTGGCACAAGCTCTTTCCGTATGGGCGGCCATACATGGCAAGATGCTGCGTTCCGCTTTCCTCCGGATTATATTTCTCCCAAAAAGAGGTTGCTCCTTCTTTCAGCATTCCACCCCAGTAAGCTTTCATTTCTTTCATTACAGTCTCCTGCTCACCAAGAGCACAAAGGGCTTCCAGTTCGTAAAAACGCATATAAGGCGTCGTTATTTTCAAAATCTCATCATTCAGGAGAACGGACTGCTTAATGGCCTGCTGCTTATCCGCATTCAGATAATCAAAGAAAACAGAGAACATATTAGCGTATCGGGTTACGGCATCACTCTGACGTCCATCCACACAATTGTGCACAAATGCCTGTTTCTGATTATTCCAGAAAGCCGGCTCTAATTTTGCTTTCAATGCAGAAGCTAACTTCTCATATTTTTGTTGTCCGTCCTTATCTCCGACTAAGTCTGCGCAAAGTGCCATCGTCTCCAGACTCCGGCAAAACAAAATCTGTTCGAAAGAAAGTTCTCCCTTTTTGTCTAAATAGCCGTCCGCCCAGTCCACAAATACCCAGTCGCCGGACATTCCTTCCACCATACCATTCTTATTCGTACGTCCCAATACATAATCCATCATTGTTTGCATACGTGGATATAGCTGGTTGACGAAATGCCGGTCACCGCTATACATATAATAGTCATATACGCTTAAGAACCAGTAGAAAGTGTAATCCATAATGGTGTTGCTATGGCTGGTCACCGGATCTTTTCCACGAAGTAGCCAGATGGTACGCTTCACGGACTCACTGTCAAAGAACAGATAGTAATTCATCAGATAACTCTGGATGGCATCGCCACTCCATACCCAACGGTCGCGCTTGATACCGTCTATAAAAAACTCGCGTGTAGTAAGATGCATCGTGTATGCTCCCACCTCCCAGATACGGTTCAGTTCCTCGTCGTTACAACGGAAGTTACCACGATATTCTTCGGGAAGATATTCATATTGCATGGATACTTCACCAATCTGTACTTCCGGTTCGTGAGTGATGTATACATAGCGGAATGCTTTGCTGTTCTCCAGCGTATATTCATTATCAGAATGATGCAAAGGAGATGTGCTGCGGATAGCGAGATCAGTGATCTGTCCCGGCTCCAGCAGGAGTTTATCCAATGTTTCGCAATATGCTTTGTCTTTCGCTTCTTCCGGACTTTCACCATAATAGAGGTCAATCTTTCCTTTGCCCGAAAGATTCTTTAATGTGATAAATCCGAACGTTTCTTTTCCAAAATCATACAGTATGCCTCCTTCCGATTGTTCTGTTTTAGCGACAGGTTGCTGAGGTTCACGCATCAGGCTGAATTGGGAAGGACGTTGAGTGGCACCGTCAAAGTTCCAGCATCCGGCATCCATATAGATGGTGGCAGATGTGTCACTAGCCTTACCGCTTTCATCGATCCATTCCTTATCTTCATAAGTTACCCGCCAGGACGAATCAGAGTTTACCGTCTTTCCTTTCACATAGATAGTGGGAGGCGTTGCCTGATTCCATACTTTAATATTCAGACTATGTTTTCCTGCCGGAAGCAGCAAGGTTTCAGGCATTCCGAACTGAAGTTTCCCGTCCAGCTTCACATTATATGTTCCCTCGGCAGCAATAAACACTTCTTCCGGTTCGGAAAGATTCAATACTTTGCTGAACTCTACGACTACATAATGACTGTCCGTTTTCCAAAAAGGAGGAAAAAAAGCACCACGTTCCGTACGTCGGTTGTTCATCTGGTTGCCCAGCCAGATTTCATAGTCCCCCGGATACCATATCCAAGTTTGGGCAAAGGTGCTGCTTACTAATGACAAGGCACCCAGAAGTATCATGCATTTCTTTTTCATTTTTCTTATTTCTTCAAGTCCCTATATCCGGCTTCCAACCCTGCACGTTCACGAATGACTGTATCTACCTGCGGACCATTGTTCTCCCATACATTTCCGGGACCGTTCGCATTTTGCAGATACTTCTCCCCTTCCGTCCAGTTATCGCGTACAGTGATAAAAGAAGAGCCTTCGTCCGTATAGAGATAAAACCAATGATTGGGATCGTGTACATAACTTGGCTTATAAATGCTATGTACGCAATTCTCAGTTACATAACTTTTCGGCTGCGAACCCAGCGTATAAACTCCGGCTACGTCATACATATGCTTTGCATAGTGATGAATCAGATTCGCGTGCACTCTGTTGTTACGCATACAGTTCACTGTCTGCGTCCAGCCCCAGCCAAGGCTGATGCCGCTATAAGGAACTTCGCAGATTTCATTGTGTTCTATATTAATATCTTTCACATACCCCGCAGTAATGGCAAGACACCCCCAATCTTCATTACCCACTTCGGTAAAGTAGCAATTACTGATTTGTTGATGCGCGCATACTTCCCGAAGGTCGACAGGGTCATAAGGCAAATGTGTTTCATGGGCAGCCGGAGAGAAACTGCCGACCACCAGTCCGTTCCCCGCAATATCACGGAAAAGACAGCCACGAACGACACCACCCTGCACGGCTTCTTCATAATCCAGTCCGGTTGAGCCTAAATGCTCGAACCGGCAGCGCTCAAAGTCGATCTGATTGGCAGCAGCCACACTTACAGCTGCGGCAGGACGTCCCAGCCATCCTTGATTATCCAAGGGATGATTCAGATAGTCCCGTTCCATTTTCGGGTCAATACGATAACCGTCTGTCAGATACATTCCTGCCTGAAGAGGAACATGGCCTTTCTCAGACGGACGCATCCAAGTCGTATGAGAGAACGTGATTTTCTCAAAACGGATATGTGAAACAGGACGGTCGAACGTCCCTTTTACTTGTATCAATGTCTCTATGGCAGGCACTATCACTTCCGTGCCGGCATCCTGCAACTTCTCTCCTTCCCGAGGATAATAATAGACTTTACGGGCATCTATGTCGTGATACCATTCTCCCGCTACATCCAGTAGTTCACGGGCATTCGTGAGATAAAAAGCAGAATTATGCCCATCTGTCGTTACCATCGGACGCGGCCAGGGATGCTCAAACTGAATCCGACTCTCCGGCTGATGAAAACGTATTGCGGCACTGTCTCCAGCCAGTTCGACAGAACGAATACGAAGATTGGCCACACACCACATTTGATGCAATACCATCTCTGCATATTTGGCCTTCAAAGCCCCTTTTCCGTCTACCAGTCTGCGTATGGCAACCGCAGGAACATAAAGAATCTCATTCTTTTCGTCCACACTGCAAATGCGGTTCATCTTCTCAAAATCCTCTACATCACGGGCACGGACAGCTTTCTTCCCATTCACCCATAACTGACGGAAATCCAATGGCCGCCCGTTGAACATGGGCACATCCGCTACCCAAAGTTTTCCCTGCTTCTTCCATCCACCGATCCGGATGCCGCCACTCAACAGCACTTTTTCATCAGCTACCGGACGGATCACCGTAGGAGAATCCTCCGTTCCGCTGTCTTCCGGACGAATAAACACCGGTTCATAGAGTGAATATGTACCACCTTCCATGCAGATCGTAATTCCTCCCCGCACCCGTTCATCATCTGTCCGGCGCCATTCGCGTGCCTGACGCAAAGCAGAAGTCAACGTCGCTTTCGGAGATGGACGTGTGCCGTCATTGAGATCATTCCCCTGCGGCGAAATCCAAATTTCGCCTGCTGACAGCAGATGTGCACCCAGCAGGCATATAGTTGTTACCAATAACTTTTTCATTTTTCTTTTGTACAATGGGTTATCTTGCAAGCGGCATCCAGACTGTCATCTCTCCTTTACCTCTGTTTCCCCATGCATAATAAGGAATCAGACGAATATCCACTGTTTTCTCTGCTTGGACAACCGGACGATAAAGCACGCCTTCCCAAGACTCAGACGATGCCAGACGCGCTTTCCCTTCCAGAGCTACTATCGAACTACCTTCAATCGTCGTTTTCTTCGGAGTCAGCTTTATGTCGGCAGGAATCAAGATGTTATCGATCTTTTCTCCATTTGCAATGTCCATACTCTCCAGGCAGTAAACCAACGGGCCACGTTTCACTACCACCTGATTACGGATTTCTTCTGCCAACGGATGAGCTTCGAGCAGACAAACAGGCATATCCATGACCAGTTCTACCACATCTCCTTTCTTCCATGTACGGTTCACTTCCGCATAGGTATTTGCCTTGGCATTCATGGATACCGGTTGACCGTTCACTGTCAACGCAGCTTTCCCGCACCATTCCGGAATACGGAAGAAGAGGGAGAAAGCACCTGCTTTACGGGGCACTTTGTTCAACGTTACACGTACATTACCTTCCCAAGGATAGTCCGTTTCCTGCACCAAAGCAAGTTCCCCCTTGTCCTTCCAGTTTGTAGTCAATGTATTTGCACCGTACAGGTTGCAATAAATCCCTTCCGGACTCAATGTATAAGCGTAATTCTGCGCCTGACAAAGCGTACGCAATGTATTGGGCGGACAACAGAAACAACTGATATATTCCGTCCGTTCTTTCGGCCAACGGAGTGTATAAGGCAGATCGGCACTGATACGAAGAGGATTCGTATAGAAATACTTCTTTCCATCCAGGCTTATGCCACTCAATACACTATTATAAAGACAAGTTTCCACAAGATCCGCATACTTGGCATCTCCCGTTACTTCCAGCATGCGCCAGTTGAACAGCATATTACCAATGTTGGCACAAGTTTCGTTATGTGCCGTACTGTTCGGCAACTGATACGGACGACCGTAGCTCTGATGCACTTTCTGAATGCTATCCGGTTCATAGCACGTTCCATCCGGTGAGGTGCCGTCATACAAAGCACCGCAAGCTCCGGTCACGTACATCTTTCGGGTGACAATATCGTTCCAGATACTAGTCAGGTTCTTCATCAGTTGTTGTTCCCCTGTCTCCGCATACACATCTGCCACACCTGCATACAGGTAATTGGCACGTACGGCATGTCCCATTGCACGATATTGGTCACGGAAAGGGATACGGTCCTGATTATCGTCCGTGCCGCTTTCTACCATACCGCGAATGTCAATCAGGTTTTTTGAAAGTTCTAGATAACGGGGATTTCCTGTAGCACGATACATCTCCACCACTCCCATATAGTGTGAAGGGCAAATTGCATTGCGTGCCAACTCGGCGGAAGCCGTCTCATAGAAGTGACAAAGGAAATCCGTAGCTTTCACGGCAGCATCCAAAAGAGTTGTTTTTCCGGTAGCACGGTGGTGAACGATACCTGCCATCATCAGGTGTCCCAAGTTATACGTTTCAAAATTCAACCGATTGGCAAATGCACCTTTTTCGTCCTCAGAGCCTACTTTCGTACCAATCACTGTCTGTTGTTGGGAGTCAGCCTGCGTATGGCTGTCTATTCCCTTATTCAGCTCTTCTATAATAACCGGTGTATGTATATAACCATCTGCACGTTGGGCTTTTACGACACAAGCAATAAAGTTGTCCATTAACTTGTCCAATTCCGGATCTTTATTGACAGCATACACAGAAGCGACTCCTTCCATCCACTTGTACATATCTCCATCGTGGAACGGAGGTCCCCAATGTTCTCCCTTGCATATACCGGCAGCAATCTCAAAATTACGGAAACCATGAGAAACTTCCGGTGTGTTCCATGTATTCCACATACTCTGCAAGGAAGTTCCGCTAAATACATTAAAACGCTCTCCCCAGAATCCATTCGTCCAGTGTACGGCATCTATTCCGGTATTTGCCATTTTTGCATAACGGCTCTGACTCATATCCGTCAGCCCATTGCTTTGCGCAAATGCTCCCGTGACGGAGGCGGAAGCTAAAAGAAATAACAGCTTTATCTGTTTCATTTAATATGGATAATTTTAAAATTTACACACTATCTCTTTAAGGAGAGACGTGATTATCCATATTTTGTACTCAATAAAGGGATGTGAAAGCTGTCCGACAGCCTTCGCATTCCTTTATTCCTATTTGTTCTTTCGTTATTTTTCGGGAGTATAATTCAGTTCCGCTTTCCTTGCCTGTGAGTGCTGGAACTGTCGGGCGACTTTATACTCATGCCCATCTTTCAACAGATAACTTCCTGTCTGCTTGAACCAGAAACCGACATGAGCTTCCACACATTGACGGCGAATGTCCAACACCCAGTCATAATTGCAAACGCGGGCTTCCTTACCAGACTCTCCTCCTGCCACTACCTGCTCTACCCATCCTTCCAGTTCTCCCCTGAAATCAATCTGACTAAGAAGGGGTTCACAGATAATAATTTTATGTTTAATAGGACTTTCTTTATAAATAGGTAAGCGATAATCGACTCTGTCCTGATTCTCCATTGTACAACAAATTGTCACATTGTCGTATCCATCTCCCCAATCCGGTGGCAGGCACTGTTGCAGTCTGTCTATCCGCTTCGTAATAAACATAAAATGAAGGTCCTGTCGTATCCGCATCATTTCCCATGCTTCGGCACGCCATTCATCCGCATCTTCAATCAGAAAATCAGAGGTAAAACAGGTATATACCAAGTTTCCCGAGGGTATCTTATATTCTCCATTCTTTTTCTTCTGCAAAGGCAAACCGAACTTTTCCGTCTTTGTCACCACCGAACTGTCTTTTCCGTATTTGCCATCCGTACGATATACATAGCAGTGGCGGCAGCCTTCACTCCATTTGTGACAGCCGTGCCATAAGTTCCACATTGATGCTTTCCCGCCCATCTTCTTTTTTTTCTTCAAATGTATGCTTTATCTGTTTCATAGGCAAATTTTCATTCAATATCCGCTAGTCAGGGTAGATAGATATAAATAGTGCATCTTCTTTCTCGCTTGAAAAAAGATGCACCAAACACAAACAAAACAAACAATAGAGCTACCTTCACAGGCGGCCGGTCCGAAAGGACCAATACTTTTGATAGTGAAATCTCACTTCACAAATATCCGTATATTTGGGGACTAGCCAAACTCCATCCATGTCGGATACAAACAATAAATGTTTCGAAGGTGACTAATACTATGACACAAAGGATGAAATGTTGCGGAATATAAAAAACAAGACCAAACAAGAAGATTCTTTTGTACTATTTGTATAATCAGGAAAAAATAAATTTCATTTATTAAAAAACGATTAAATCACGTCGGTAAGCATCATTCATCCCTTTACTCCGGCGGATTATGTCAATTAAAACGGAGATATGCTTGGCATATCTCCGCACATCTGATCATCTAATAGGATTCACTTTAATATTAATTGTTATCTGGTTAAAGCAACCATCGTCCAATATTCCTTTTCTCCGCACTGAACTCCACTCCTACTTTCACGACTTCACGTCTGTCTGATAAGGAATCAGATAGACTTTTTCATCAATCTGCTGCAAAGCCTGCTCGGCAGTCCCATTCAGTATATATATATTTAGGCGTTTTTACTACTGCGTCCGTGCCATCAAATCTTACGATAAACTTCCTCAAACGGTACCCTGCACCGTTCTCCCCAAATTCCTTTATTTCCATTCCGGATTCCACAAGAAACTACCATATTTATTTCAGCACCATGAGGCAACTTAAGCAACCTTTTGAGTCGTCGGCTATCCAAGCCTTCCAAGGGGCAAGTATCATATCCTTCGTTCGCCATAGCAATCATAAATGTCTGAGCAGCAAGTGCACAGGATTTATGTACCACCACACGCACATCACCTTCAGATACTTCGAGCATCATAGGGCGGAAAATGCTGATAATATTAGCAAGTAGTACTCTGAAAAGTCCTAAGATACCGCAGAAACGGGCATAAACAAACGGCATCAATATCCCATAGTACAGTTTTCTGTCTTTAATACGTTTCTCCTGCCTGTCTATAGGACTATTCCGCCGTATATTTCCTGTCTCAAAATCAAGAACGAATTTCGCCCGCTTCCGATACAAGTCACGACGTGTGACGAAAACAACAATCTGCGAAGCCGTGGAAGTTGCTTTTTGATCAAGACAAGCTCTTGATACCTTTGCCATCAATTCAGGCTGTGTGATGTGATAAAACTCCCATAGTTGCATATCAGAACTATTGGGAGCCAAAGTTGCCAATTCCAGGCAATGCTTTACTTTCTCTGTATCTATTTCCTTTTCTTTATCATATACCCGTACAGAGCGACGATAATTTAAAACTTCATCTAAATTCATATACTACTTGACTTAATTGAATAATATTTCATAATGTGCAATATCAGAAAATACAGATAAGCCCATATAAATAAAACAGATCTGCAAGTTAATTGTATCTTAGCTAACTATATTTTTAACATATAGTCATTGTATATACTTCAATAAGAGATCTATGAATGTCTAAATAAAAGCGGGTAAATATGTGATAAATAACATATTTGCCCGCTTTCTATAAAAAATAAGATTCGTATCTTACTTACCGGTAATTGAATTTTTCTTCCCCTGCTTATTTACAACTGAAGGGCTTCCTTTATATTCAATATCACCGCTACCACTAACTCTTGCATCCAACTGTCTGGAAGCGTAGCATACTATATCACCCGAACCGGCAACTGTAGCAACGACATTAGTTGCAGCCAGTTTTTCAGCACTAATATCTCCGGAACCATTTACTGTCAATGTCGCCTTCTGTGCAGAACCTTTCATATTGATATCACCGGAACCATTAACTTCTGACATCACAGTAGTCGCTTTCACATTTTTCAAATCAATGTCCCCGCTTCCTTTTACCAAAGCAAATATATTAGCATATTGCAGATTCTCCGCTTCGATATCTCCGGAACCGGCTATATTCAAATTCAAGTCATTCCCTTTGATTGTACCTTTCAGATATACATCTGCCGAACCTTTAATATCTACCTGATTCAATGAAGGGGAAGAAGCTATCACTTTCAAACGACGCTCTCCACTAAGAATCTTGACACCTTTTTTGATATTCACCTGCAATACTCCATTTACTGTAGAAACTTCCAACAAGTCTACCAAATTATCCGAACCGTATATAGAAACTGTCGTTTTAGAACCATTACTCTGACGATACTCAACATCAGGACTGCCTAATACTCTGATTGAGCTGAAGTTGCTTACGTTATTCAGTTCTTTTGTGATATATTTCTTACTGGGAGTAACGGTCTGCGCCTGTATTCCTGTGACCAACAAAAACATCAGCACTACCAACATAGATGTAACCTTTGAATTTCTCATAATTTCTTTTCATTAAATATTCTAATGACAAATATAGGAAGTATATTTCGAATTACAAGAAAAGAATTACAATTTTGCCAACCATTCTCCAAGCTCCTGAAGCCACTCTTGCTTATACACAAAACTATCATTATAACCGAATCCATGTCCTCCCGCAGGATAGATGTGCAGAGAAATGGGGATATCTGCTTTCTGTAGTCTGGCAGCATACATAATACCATTCAGAGGGCTTACCACAGCATCATCTGCAGCTGCTACAATGAAAGCGGCAGGTGTACCGTAAGTAATATGCTCAATCGGTGAATACTGCTCCATTTTATCCGGTGAATAGGAATGACCAAACATTCGTTCACGACAAGGAAAATGTGTCAAACGATCATCGACACTGACTACCGGATACATCAATATCTGAAAATCCGGCTTCTCATCATCAGGTAAAAGCGTAGCTGAAAAAGTTGCCAGATATCCTCCGATAGAAGCCCCCATCACTCCCAGTTTATCACAAAACTCTGGAAACTTTTCTCGCACAACCTTCAATGCCAACCGGATATCTTGTTCGGGAACATCAGGATTACCACGAGGCATTCTATATTTAAAGACGATATATGTAATTCCCAGCTTCGTAAACCATTCGGCAAAATCAATGCCTTCATTTTCCAGATTAGTCTTCAGAAATCCACCTCCGGGACACATAATAACACTGCTTCCATTGGGCCTGTCACAAGTAAAAACAAATAAAGTTCCTTCGGAAGCATTTTCTACGATTCCAATCAGTTCGACATTGTCCACTTCCGACAAATCATAGGTCGTCATGGATAAGTCCTCATACAAGCTAATACAAATTAATTTCTTCATATCGATTAATGTTTAAGTTTCTTCCCTATTTTATGAACAACAGACGGACCGGAATAGATAAATGCCGAATAAATCTGTATCATATCGGCCCCTTGGGAAATCATATCAGCTGCATCCTCTGCTGTCATTATTCCTCCTGCCCCGATAATCAAAAAGTGGCGGTCGGTGTGCCCGGACAGATAACGCACTACCTTCTGCGATTTCTTTCCGATACCCCGACCACTGACGCCACCGTTACCGATCTTTTCCAACTGTTTTGTTTTTGTCTGATGCAATTCTGAGCGGTCCATCGTCGGACCCGTGGCTATAAAGCCTTCTATAGAATATTTATATGCAAGGGAAATGACCAGATCCAATTCCTTCTCATCAATATCCGCCGGGAGCTTAATGAAAATACTGCACCGTTTGTTCACTGCCTCACGGAATGTTGTGAAGTTTTCTAAAACTTTAGCAAATGATTCTTTATCTATACTACCCCAGTTCAGCGTAAAATAATCTACACTTTCATATAAGCGAGTGAAAACCAACTCAAAATCTTTGATGATTTGCTCACCGGCAGAAAGCGGATTCTTATTGATATTTACTCCGAGTCTGTAAGAATGTTTTCTGTATTTTCTGATATGCTCCAGAGCTACATCGACACCGCAATTATTGAACCCTGTACGTGAGATCAGTGATTCGTCTTCTACCAGTCTGAAGATACGGGGAGGAGGATTTCCCGGCTGATAATCAGGAGTTACAGTCCCCACTTCCAGAAATCCGAAACCAAAATCTGCCAACTCATCAAATGTTTCCGCATTTTTATCGAATCCGGCAGACAAGCCTATCCGGTTTTTGAATCGCAGGCTTCCGTATGAAAAAGGTTCGTCCACTTGATAGTGTCCTCTTACGCATGCACGAACCGGAAGCAGATAGCGATAGATTTTTAACCAGTTCAAGAGCATCCGATGTACTTTTTCAGGATCAATGAGAAATAATAACGGTCTAACGATTAAATTATACATTTTCAATTATCTGTTTTTTAGATTAAAGATATGAATCCACACTCAGGAAATAACTTCTTCCTAGTGCTCTTACGTATGCAAAGTAAGACCTTTTTGAGCAGATATTGAAGTTCATTTTTTTTATACCCGATAACTTTTGATTATCCCTGCTTCTTATTGCCTGTATATTGGGTACAAAATTCCTTTTTAATCGTCCTCCTATAAAAGTATAAAAGCGATTAGATGAAAATGAATAAAAAGAGATTAATCGGATATCTGTTTGTAATGGTCTCTGCAGGATGTATTCATGCGCAGGAGAAAAAAGTATCTGCACAGGAATATAAGCTATGGTATGACCGTCCCGCACAGGTATGGACCGAAGCTTTACCCTTGGGAAACGGGCGTCTGGGGGCAATGGTATATGGAACGCCGGGAACAGAACAAATACAACTAAACGAAGAAACCATTTGGGCAGGACGCCCCAACAACAACGCAAACCCGAACGCACTGGAGTATATTCCGAAGGTACGTAAACTTGTTTTTACCGGAAAATATCTGGAAGCACAAACGCTCGCTACGGAGAAAGTGATGGCAAAAACAAATTCGGGAATGCCTTATCAGAGTTTCGGCGACCTGCGAATTGCTTTCCCCGGACATACCCGCTATTCCGATTATTATCGGGAACTGAGCCTGGACTCGGCACGTGCCATCGTCCGTTATGAAGTAGACGGAGTGCAATATCAACGTGAAACGATCACCTCATTTACCGATCAGGTAGTTATGGTACGACTGACCGCCAACCGTCCGGGACAAATTACCTTCAACGCACAGTTCACCTCCCCTCATCAGGATGTAATGATTCACTCTGAAGAAGGGAACTGTGTGACCCTTTCAGGGGTGTCTTCCTTACATGAAGGTCTGAAGGGAAAAGTAGAATTTCAGGGAAGGCTGACCGCCCGCAACCAAGGAGGAAAAATAGCTTGTACCGATGGCATCCTCTCTGTAGAAGGAGCTGACGAAGCCACAATCTATGTGTCTATAGCCACCAACTTCAATAATTATCTGGACATCACAGGTAATCAGACAGAACGTGCAAAGAGCTATTTGTCTGAAGCGCTGGTTCGTCCATTCGCAGAAGCCAAAAAGAATCACGTAGAATTTTATCGTCGATATCTGACCAGAGTATCTCTGGATTTAGGGGAAGACCAATATAAAAATGTGACAACCGACAAGCGTGTAGAGAATTTTAAGGACACACATGACGCGCATCTGGTTGCCACTTACTTCCAGTTTGGCCGTTATCTGTTAATCTGCTCGTCACAACCGGGTGGACAACCCGCTAACTTGCAGGGTATCTGGAATGATAAACTTTTCCCTTCCTGGGATAGCAAATATACCTGTAATATCAATCTGGAAATGAATTACTGGCCATCGGAAGTGACTAATTTAAGTGACCTGAACGAGCCACTTTTCCGGCTGATAAAAGAGGTGAGCGAAAGCGGAAAGGAAACGGCAAAAATCATGTATGGAGCCAACGGATGGGTATTGCATCATAACACGGATATATGGCGTATCACAGGAGCACTGGACAAAGCCCCTTCGGGTATGTGGCCGAGCGGCGGTGCATGGTTATGCCGTCATCTATGGGAACGATATCTGTACACCGGAGACACAGAGTTCCTCCGTTCCGTTTATCCTATATTAAAAGAATCCGGACTGTTCTTTGACGAGATTATGGTGAAAGAACCTGTACACAACTGGCTGGTAGTCTGCCCGAGCAACTCCCCCGAAAATGTACATTCCGGCAGCGACGGCAAGGCAACTACAGCCGCCGGATGCACGATGGACAATCAATTGATATTCGACCTTTGGACAGCTATTATTTCAGCCTCCCGAATTTTGGATACGGACAAAGAATTTGCCGCTCATCTGGAACAACGCCTCAAGGAAATGGCTCCTATGCAAGTAGGACATTGGGGGCAATTGCAGGAATGGATGTTCGACTGGGATGATCCGAACGATGTACACCGTCACGTATCCCATCTATATGGATTATTCCCCAGCAACCAGATTTCTCCTTACCGCACTCCGGAACTATTCGACGCTGCACGCACTTCTCTGATTCACCGTGGAGATCCGTCTACCGGATGGAGTATGGGATGGAAGGTTTGCCTGTGGGCACGCCTCCTTGATGGTGACCATGCCTACAAGCTGATAACTGACCAATTGACTCTGGTACGTAACGAAAAGAAAAAAGGAGGTACCTACCCTAACCTGTTCGATGCCCACCCGCCTTTCCAAATCGACGGAAACTTCGGTTGTGCTGCAGGTATAGCCGAAATGCTGATGCAAAGTTACGATGGCTTTATTTACCTGCTTCCGGCACTTCCGACTCTCTGGAAGGACGGTTCTGTCACAGGTATTATCGCCCGTGGAGGTTTCGAACTTGATTTAAGCTGGAAGAATGGAAAAGTAAATCGTCTGGTTGTGAAATCTCATAAAGGTGGTAACTGCCGTCTGCGTTCACTCAACCCGTTGACCGGAAAGGGATTGAAACGTGCCAAAGGAGAGAATCCGAACCCTCTCTATGCAGTCCCCACGATCCCCCAGCCATTGGTGAATGAAAAAGCCAGCCTGAATAAAGTGGAAATTGCAAGGACTTACTTGTATGACCTGCCTACCAAAGCAGGGCAAGAATATATATTGATTGGAAAATAATAACTCTACCTATATGAACAGAAACTTGTTAAAACTGATTGTTGCTTGCGGAGCTGCTTGCTTCATCGCCTGCACAGCACCTCAAAAAGCAGAAACAGAAAAATGGAGCGAACGTATGGCACGCTCTGAGATGAAACGTTTTCCCGAACCCTGGATGATTGAAAAAGCAAAAGTACCCCGTTGGGGATATACCCACGGACTTGTTGTAAAGTCTATGCTGGAAGAATGGAAACATACCGGAGACAGCACTTACTATGAATATGCCAAAATCTACGCAGACAGTCTGATCGATACGGACGGCCATATCAAAACGATGAAATATCTTTCATTCAACATTGATAACGTCAATGGCGGCAAGATTCTTTTTGACCTTTATACACAGTCAGGAGATGAACGCTATAAAATAGCCATGGATACCCTACGCAAACAGATGGCAGAACAACCCCGCACAAGTGAAGGAGGATTCTGGCATAAGCTAAGATATCCCCATCAGATGTGGCTGGATGGCATCTTCATGGCTTCTCCTTACTTGGTACAGTACGGCAGTACTTTCCAGGAACCGGCACTATACGATGAAGCTGTGAAACAGATTCTTCTGATAGCACGCAAAACATACGACCCCACCACAGGACTTTACTATCACGGGTGGGATGAAAGCCGCGAACAGAAATGGGCAAATCCCGAAACCGGTTGTTCTCCTAATTTTTGGAGCCGCAGTATCGGATGGTATGGAGCAGCCTTGGTAGACGTACTGGATTATCTCCCTCAGGAAACGACCGGACGAGACAGCGTAATGCAGATTCTTCAGGGATTGGCAAAAACTTTAGTGAAATATCAGGATCCTCAGTCCGGCACCTGGTATCAGGTAACCGATCAGGGAGCGCGTGAAGGAAATTACCAGGAATCTTCGGCAACCGCCTTATTTATCTATACACTTGCCAAAGCTGTCAATAAGGGATATATCGGCAAGGATTACATCGAACCTACCCGCAAAGCTTTTGATGGAATGGTCAAGACATTTACCCGTCTTGAAGAAGACGGCAGCTATACCATTACGAATTGTTGTGCGGTAGCCGGACTGGGCGGAGACTCCAAAAGATACCGTGACGGTTCATTCGAATATTATATCAGCGAACCGGTTATAGAGAATGACCCGAAATCAGTAGGATCGTTTATTCTGGCAGCCATCGAATATGAGAAAATGACAGACAAATAAATGTAAAGATATGAACTCCAAAAACGATAAAGTACAATGAGAAAATTTAAGATTCTTCCTCTCTTATTGCTGCTGTTGACATTGGCAACTTCTGCCGCAGCACAAAAGAAAACACAAAAGACGTATATCCCATGGAGCAACGGCAAACTCGTCGTTTCTGAAGAAGGACGTTATCTGAAACACGAAAACGGCACTCCTTTCTTCTGGCTGGGAGAAACCGGCTGGCTGCTGCCTGAACGTCTGAATCGTGACGAAGCCGAATATTATCTGGAACAATGCAAACGCCGCGGATATAACGTGATTCAGGTTCAGACATTGAATAATGTCCCGTCTATGAATATCTACGGACAGTATTCCATGACTGACGGCTACAACTTCAAGAATATCAATCAGAAAGGTGTATATGGTTATTGGGATCATATGGATTACATTATCCGTACCGCAGCAAAGAAAGGTCTTTATATCGGCATGGTCTGCATCTGGGGAAGTCCGGTAAGTCATGGCGAAATGAATGTAGATCAGGCAAAAGCATACGGCAAGTTCCTGGCAGAACGCTATAAAGACGAACCTAACATTATCTGGTTTATCGGTGGGGATATCCGTGGTGATGTGAAGACTGCCGAATGGGAAGCATTGGCAACCTCCATCAAAGCAATCGACAAGAACCATCTGATGACATTCCACCCGCGTGGCAGAACGACTTCTGCTACTTGGTTCAACAATGCACCGTGGCTGGATTTCAATATGTTCCAGAGCGGACACCGCCGTTATGGACAACGTTTCGGTGACGGAGATTATCCCATCGAAGAAAATACGGAAGAAGACAACTGGCGTTTTGTAGAACGCAGTATGGCTATGAAACCGATGAAGCCCGTTATAGACGGTGAACCCATCTACGAAGAAATACCGCACGGTCTGCATGATGAGAACGAATTACTTTGGAAAGATTATGATGTACGCCGGTACGCTTACTGGTCTGTATTTGCCGGTTCTTTCGGACATACGTATGGTCATAACTCCATCATGCAATTTATCAAACCGGGCGTAGGCGGTGCTTATGGTGCTAAAAAGCCTTGGTATGATGCTCTGAATGATCCCGGATACAATCAAATGAAATATCTGAAGAATCTGATGCTGACTTTCCCATTCTTCGAACGAGTACCGGATCAGTCTGTCATCGCCGGACAGAATGGCGAACGTTATGACCGTGCCATCGCAACACGCGGCAATGACTATCTGATGGTATATAACTACACCGGACGCCCGATGGAAGTTGATTTCAGCAAAATCAGCGGTGCCAAGAAGAACGCATGGTGGTACACAACCAAGGATGGTAAACTGGAATATATCGGTGAATTTGACAACGGTGTGCACAAATTCCAGCACGACAGCGGCTACAGCAGCGGAAACGATCATGTCTTGATTGTAGTAGACAGTAGTAAGGATTATGTGAAGAAAGACTGCTATCAAATTGACACTCATGAATAAAAAGATACTTATATTATCATTCTTATCTGTTCTGTTTCTTGCAGCAGGTCCGATACGTGCAGCCATAGACGTAACCAACCTACGGACAGAGCAGCTAAAGAATCCGTCGGGTATCGATACGCGCCAACCCCGACTGGGTTGGCGTATCGAGTCGAACGAACAGAATGTGATGCAAACCGCGTATCACATTCTCGTTGCATCTTCCCCCGAGCTATTGGCACAAGGGAAAGGAGATATGTGGGATTCCGGAAAAGTAGAAACAGATGCTTCCCAATGGATAACCTACCAGGGAGAAAATTTGAAACGCAATGCTCCCTACTTCTGGAAGGTGAAGGTTTACACCAATAAAGGTGAAAGTGATTGGAGTAGTCCGGCTTTCTGGAGCATGGGACTATTCAATGAAGCAGACTGGCAAGGTCAGTGGATCGGTCTGGACCGTGCAGCTCCAGGGGACAGTGAAACTCAATGGAGCCGCCTGGCAGCCCGTTATCTTCGCAAGGAATTTGCCTTGAAGAAAGAAATAAAGCGTGCCACAGTGCACATTGCCGGAATGGGATTGTATGAACTGTTCATCAACGGACAACGCATAGGTGATCAGGTACTGGCCCCCGCTCCTACCGATTACCGGAAGACAATCTTGTATAACACATACGATGTCACTTCCCAACTTCAGCAAGAGAACGCCATCGGTGTTACTTTAGGCAATGGTCGTTTTTATACCATGCGTCAGAATTACAAGCCATACAAGATTCCGACCTTCGGATATCCCAAACTGCGCCTGAATCTGATCGTTGAATATGCAGATGGCAGTAAGGAGACAATCGCAACGAATACTTCATGGAAACTGACAACCGAAGGTCCTGTCCGCAGCAATAACGAATATGACGGCGAAGAATATGACGCCCGCAAAGAACTGGGAAACTGGACGCAAACAGGTTATGACGATACAAAATGGATGCCGGCAGAACGCGTCAGTATTCCTTCGGGTACACTTCGTGCCCAAATGATGCCGGGGATGAAAGTAACGGAAACGCTGAAACCTGTTTCTATCCAAAAAATGGGTGACAAATACATTATGGATACCGGTCAGAATCTGGCAGGATGGGTACGTTTCCGCATCAAAGGTCAGGCAGGCGACAGCATTCGTCTTCATTTTGCAGAACGTCTGGAAGCAGATGGAGAAATCTTCACGAAAAACCTGCGCGACGCACATTGCACGGATATATATGTAGTTAGCGGACGTGAACCGCAAGGTGCCACCTGGGCTCCCCGTTTTGTGTATCATGGTTTCCGTTATGTGGAAATCAGCGGATATCCGGATGCCAAGACCGAGGATTTCGTAGTGGAAGTCGTAGAAGATGAGATGGATCATACAGGCTCTTTTTCCTGTTCGGACGAAACATTGAACAAAGTTATACGTAATGCATTCTGGGGGATTCGGAGTAACTATAAAGGTATGCCGGTAGACTGTCCCCAGCGTAACGAACGTCAGCCCTGGTTGGGAGATCATGCAATGGGCTCTTGGGGAGAAAGTCTGTTCTTCGACAATCATGCCATGTACAACAAATGGACACGTGACATCCGCGAAGCACAGCGCGAAGATGGCTGTATTCCTGATGTAGCTCCGGCTTACTGGAACTATTATTCGGATAATGTCACATGGCCTGCTACCCTGCCCTTAGTCTGCGATATGCTCTTCACTAATTATGGAGACATACGTCCGATAGAAGATAATTATCCGGCTATCAAGAAATGGATATCGCACATCCGTGAGTATTATATGACAAAGGACTACATCATCACCAAAGATAAATATGGAGACTGGTGTGTTCCACCCGAATCGTTGGAAATGATTCACAGTCAAGATCCTGCCCGTAAAACGGATGGTGCCTTGATCGCTACCGCCTATTACCTGAAAGTGTTACAACTGATGCATCGCTTCGCCAGTCTTCAGGGATTGACTACGGATGCCAAAGAGTGGGAAGACCTGGAACATAAAATGAAGGATGCATTCAATGCACATTTCCTGCATATAAAGGAAGGTACTTCACTTGTACCCGGTCATACTCTGTATCCAGATAGTGTTTTCTACGGGAATAATACTGTAACAGCTAATATTCTGCCACTTGCCTTCGGTCTCGTGCCCAAAGCGCATATCAAAGAAGTAGCAAAGAATGCAGTAACCACCATTATTACAACGAACAAAGGGCATATCAGTACCGGAGTAATCGGTACGCAATGGCTGATGCGTGAATTTAGTCGTCGGGGGCATGCAGATGTAGCTTATCTGTTGGCCACCAATGATACATATCCTTCATGGGGATATATGGCAGCACAAGGTGCCACCACTATTTGGGAACTTTGGAACGGTGACACGGCAAATCCCGGAATGAACAGCGGAAATCATGTTATGTTATTAGGAGACTTACTCCCCTGGTGTTTCAACAATCTGGCAGGTATCCGTGCCGACCGTTGGAAATCCGGTTACAAACATATTGTTTTCCAGCCTGCTTTCGAAATTCAGGAATTGAGTAATGTGGATGCTTCTTATATGAGTATCTACGGAAAGATTACCAGCCGATGGAAAAAGACTCCTATGCATTTGGAATGGGATATCGAACTTCCTGCCAATACTACAGGAGAAGTACATCTGCCGGATGGACGAAAAGAAAAAATAGGTTCCGGCAAATATCATTTCAGCGTAGATATACCGACACGGAATGCTGCCATCATCAGCGATGAATTTCTATACGAGAAAGCTTCTTTCCCGGAATGTCACGGGGCGACCATTGTAGAACTGAAAAACGGTGACCTCGTTGCTTCTTTCTTCGGTGGAACCAAAGAACGTAATCCGGATTGCTGCATCTGGGTTTGCCGCAAGCCCAAAGGTGCCAAAGAATGGACGGCTCCCAAGCAGGCTGCCGACGGAGTTTTTTCACTCAAAGATTCGCAGGCTGCTTTAGCCGGCATAGACTCGACATGCACTCCTGTACTGGATGCCAAAGGAAAACTGACTGCCCGCCGGAAAGCTTGCTGGAATCCTGTACTTTTCCAGATACCGGGAGGAGATTTAATTCTGTTCTACAAAATAGGATTAAATGTAGGCGACTGGACCGGCTGGCTGGTTCGTTCAAAAGACGGTGGGAAAACTTGGGGCAAACGCGAAGCCTTGCCGGAAGGATTTCTCGGTCCTATCAAGAACAAACCGGAATACATCAACGGTCGCATCATCTGCCCGTCAAGCAGAGAGGGCAAAGGGGGATGGCGTATTCATTTTGAATATTCGGATGATAAAGGCAAAACCTGGAAAACGACAGAGTCGGTACCTGCCGAACTGTCTGTCCCGACTCAGAACCGTAAAAAAGGTGGTATTAACGTAGATGATCAGGAAGCGGGAGAAGCTATTCAGGGAGAAGGGGCACAACCGATTCTTGCCATCCAACCCAGTATCCTAAAGCATAAGGATGGAAGATTGCAGGTACTTTGCCGTACACGCAATGCAAAGATTGCAACATCATGGAGCAGTGACAATGGTGAAACATGGAGTAAAGTGACATTAAGCAATGTTCCGAACAACAATTCCGGAACAGATGCCGTGACAATGAGTGACGGACGTCACATTCTCATTTACAATCATTTCTCCACATTGCCAGGTACACCGAAAGGTCCCCGTACTCCTCTCTGCGTAGCCATATCAGAAGATGGAATCAACTGGAAACCTATTCTCACATTAGAAGACAGCCCTATCAGCCAATATTCTTATCCAAGCATTATCCAAGGGAAAGATGGAAAGTTACATGCAATCTATACCTGGCGTCGCCAACGGATCAAGTATGCGGAGATAGATCTCTCAAAGTTTAAGTAGTAGCTGAATAAAAGAAAAACAGATTCTCTGTTATCATTATACCGCACTGACAATTATCGTATCAGTGCGGTATTTTGTTGTTTACAGGTTTATCAATACTCCTAATTGCTGTATAAATTGCATAGACCACATAAATATATTATTTTTGTTCCTCAGATTTAAAAGTAAAACAATCATGGCAGATAATTATATAGAAAGACAACAAGAGCAATACGAGGCCAGAAAAGCAGCTTGGAAACAGGCACAGAAATATGGGAAAAAGAAAACGGCTACCAGCAGTCAAGTCAAAACAGAGGTAGCAGGTGAAATTGTTTCAAAGCCGGACAGCCTGAAAAAAAGAGTATTCGTGACAGGCGGAGCGGAAGGCATAGGGAGAGCAATAGTAGAAGCATTCTGTAAAGACGGACATCAAGTAGCCTTCTGTGACATTAATGCTGTATCCGGTCAACAAACAGCAAGAGATACCGGAGCCATATTTCATTCTGTTGACGTTAGTGATAAAGAAGCACTCGAAAGCTGTATGCAACAGATATTGGATGAATGGAAGGACATTGACATCCTCATCAATAATGTCGGTATCAGCAAATTTTCTTCCATTACAGAAACAAGCGTCAAAGATTTCGACAAGATTCTTTCCGTCAATCTTCGTCCTGTATTTATTACTTCACGGTTACTTGCCATTCATCGTAAGACACAGTCTGATTCTAACCCTTATGGAAGGATCATTAATATCTGCTCAACACGTTATTTGATGAGTGAACCGGGAAGTGAAGGTTATGCAGCTTCCAAAGGTGGTATCTATTCTCTGACTCATGCATTAGCTTTATCATTATCCGAATGGAATATCACAGTAAACTCCATTGCTCCGGGGTGGATACAAACACAAAATTATGATCAACTCCAACCAAAAGACCATTCTCAGCACCCTTCCCGACGAGTGGGCAAACCGGAAGATATTGCCCGTATGTGTTTATTTCTCTGCCGGGATGAGAATGATTTTATCAACGGTGAGAATATAACCATTGACGGAGGTATGACGAAAAAAATGATTTATATGGAATAAAGTTCTGTATTCAACGCATCCCGGGTAATCTCTATTCCCGTCTCCACAATAGAAGCTGCATGATGGAACTCCAGCATATCATAAGCATTGCCGGACATCTGAATTAAGATATCCGGCTGACAACGTTCTATCTGATAACGGGTAATTTGCTGCATCATCATTCTTGAAGATTCTGTCAACAAGTTATAAGGACTCATTTTCTTTTTCTTACCGCAATCAATCGGAGCATTGACATCGACTGCTATCAGAATATCCTCTTCCGTACGATGCACCTGATTCAGCGGAAGGGGATTCAGTATTCCTCCGTCAATCAGAACCATACCATCTTTCCGTAAAGGCCGGAAGAGCATCGGTATAGAAATAGTAGCACGGATAGCATCATACAAATTACCACTATCGAACCTCACTTCCTGATCGCAAACAATATCAGTAGCCATTGCTACGTACGGTATAGGCAATTCTTCAATATTCATAACGGGAATAATCTGCTTCAGTTCTTTGATAAAACGATCCCCCTTCACCAAGCCGTCCCGACTTAATGTCAGATCCGCCAGTTCCCACATCTTACGTTTATCCCAGCTATAGAGCCATTCTTTACATTCCTCCAGCTTTCCCGAAGCATACATTGCGCCTACCATCGCTCCCATCGAGCTTCCGGCAATAGAAGTTATCTCGAAATTATGACGTAACAATTCTTCAATGACTCCAATATGCGCAATACCACGTGCGCCACCCATAGAAAGGACTAATGCTACTTTTTGCTTATCCATATAATATACGTTTTTATTAGCTGTCCACAATATAACACATTTTCCGCAATAAAAGATGTCCGACCAGCTCTATTATTCTAGAAGCAAATGAAGCAAAAAGCAGCAATCCTCTCTATGTCAGAGATATTGCTGCTTATAGTATGCATTAATAAAAAAGTATCTTTGAGGCTCTATTTCCCTTCCTTTGCTTTTTCCGCCTTTCGCTTTTCTGCATAGTCTTTATACATTTGGCGCCAGTTACGGCCATGCTCATAGAAATACAGTTCGATCTTCGTTTTATAAGCTTTAAAGATAGCAGATATCTGTTTCATGCTTTTGTAATCAACAGCTTGTTCGCGAGCCAGTTTCAGCTGTTCAAGTATAAAGGCTGTTTCTTCCTCCGTCATATCAGGAACAATCTCCTGATACCCTTTCATGGTAAATGCTACCTTGCCAACTGTATATTTATCTAAAATCTGCTCAACTTGTTCTTCCGTCAGTACTCTGCGCAACCCTTTCATCAGTCTTTCATGAACCTCCTTGGGCATAGCTGAGTCTGCTATTATCTCACGTTCGAGCTGAGTTAACGGTTTGCCCGTTGTAGGATTGATACCCGCAGGTATTGTCGTATATGGATGATCATTATGCCAGTCTCGAACCTGGCGAAGATGATTATAAATAGTCGTCACCGCAAAACCTGATTTCTTTTCATCATCCAGATTGAGTGAAGCTACCCATTCCATTGCTTTCTTTTCAAGAGAAGCATCCGATTTCAATTTGGCAAAAGCCTTCTTATCAAAATAAGCAGCCACCTTGTCGAACGAACGAATTGCATTTTCCGGTAGTAACTCCCCTTTCTCTCCAAAACTGTACATGGCAGACTCCGGTTCGATAGTTACTTTACTCTCATCCAACATCTTTTTATCTAAATCGAAGACTTCGGCAAAGAAATCATAGACTGCATTTCTTTTATTCGGACCGAAATCATGTTTTTCTTTGGGAAGATGAACGTTCGTCACGTTGTCTTTCGCATCATAGAATCCATAGATACGCTGCAAATACGGAAATTCAAGTGCAGGAACACTTGCTGTCCAGTCCCCGCCATCAGAAACCACTAATTGCGGACGGGGAGCGAATGTTGCAGCCAGTTCGGCATTACAAGTACCTCCTGCCGATAGCTGAATAGGCATACCGCTTTCACAAGGACAACCACCATCGAAATGAGAAGCCAGACTAACCACCGGGGCAGAAGCAGTAAAACGGTCATCCAACGTTGTCAGTAGTACAGTATGCGTTCCACCACCGGAACCACCGTTGGCAGCAATACGCTTGGTATCGATATCTTTACGGGAAGCAAGCATATAATCGAGAATCAACAATCCATTCATTGCCTGAATAGTATGTGCCGCACTACTACGATGCGCCGCACTTCCCACCTGGAGAATTGATTCTCCCCAGCCAAACAAATCATAATCGACACAAACAGCTCCCATACGAGCTAATGTGCCCATACGCTGCTGCTGATCTTCCCGATAACGACCGCCACCAAAATGTCCGTTCGGACAAATAATCAGAGCGTGTTTCCCTTTCGATTGAGGCGTATAAACAGCCCCGCAAACATACAGTCCCGGTAGAGTTTCAAGTGCGAAATTCTGCACAGTATAGCCATCAAACTTCCGTATTTTCGATAGAATGGGGGTTGAGTTTACACATTGGGCCAATAAAGTATCGATCCCCAAACGTTGACGGACCTCTTTTCTCAGTGAATCGGCACGAAGTTCAAAAGCCTGCTTATCCGCATAAAGCGTATTGAGATAAGCCAGCATTTTTTCTCCGTCAGCATCTGTACGACGAGGATATTCATAAGCCTTCAACTTATATAGATTACCGCTCTGTCTGACAAATTTGTAATCGAATGGTGACAACACATTCGTCAAAGATTCTTCTACAGAATAAGGGCGGATACGGAAATCAGCATAAGGTAAAATCTTTCCTACCGTATCAATATCATATTTCAGACGGATTCCGAAACGATTTTGAATATCTGCCAATACTTCATTCAAGGGACGGGCAAATTCCGTCTCGTATGTCTGCGTCTGTGCTTCTGCCGAAAGAGATGCAGCGAGAAGCAATGAGAAAAGGATTCGTTTCATTTTCTTATATTTATAAATATGTAACCTCCCAAGAGGTTTATTTCAGTTTTATTTCTTCACCGTTAATGATTACGTTATCCATAGTGATACGTTCACAATCTTCAAAGATACACTTCTGTCTGGCTCCCTGAATATGGATGTCACGCAATACAATGTCAAAAATCGGAGCTTCTTCCAGTCCTACTATTTTAATCGGAGTCTTTACATCCGTCACAGTCATACCGCTGATATGAACATTACGAAATATCGGAGTACGCTCACTCTTTGCTTCTGCAGGCATTTGGCTGTATTTCAGATTCAAGACGACAGCCTCCTGCTTGATGTTACTCATTACGATATTGCTGACACGGATATCCTCTACGACTCCTCCCCTTCCACGGGTTGACTTGATGCGGATACCACGGTCGGTTCCGTCAAATACACAGTTAGAGATCGTGACCTTACGTACACTGCCACTCATTTCACTGCCGATCACTACACCACCATGACCGGCAAGCATCGTACAATTGGTAATAGTAATATTCTCACACGGCACTCCCAAGCGGCGGGCTTGTGCGTCTCTTCCGGATTTAATCGTAATGCAGTCATCGCCTACAGAAATATGGCAATCACTGATATGTACATTCCGGCAGGATTCAGGATTGATTCCATCCGTGTTGGGAGAAGGGACATTATTTATTGTGATCCCTTTGATGGTCACATTATCACAAAACTCCGGATTAACAGTCCAGAAAGGAGAATTGACAATTTTCACTCCTTCAATCTTCACCTTCTTGCAACGAACAGGCTGAATGAACGGAGGGCGGAAAAAACGACGCTGCAAAGTGCTGACATAATCTTTATTCGTCTCTGCATAGATGGCAGTCGTATCATTCTGAGCATCCCACATCGGCTGATATTTATTAATATCACGCATACCATTATCTTTTAGGTCAATCATTACACGAAAGAACTCCATCCACCACTTCTTACCTTGACCATCCAGTGTACCTTCTCCCTTAATAGTAATATTTTCCGCATCAACCGCATAGATTAACGGCTGGAAACTTTTCATCATGACTCCTTCGTGACGTACTTCTACAAAAGGAAGATAATCATCAAAGTTGTCTGAAAAAAGCAGGGTAGCTCCGGCTTCCAGTTCCAGTGTAATGTTACTTTTCAGATGGATACTTCCCGTCAGATACGTTCCGGCAGGAAAAAAGAGCGTACCTCCGCCTCCACGATTCAAACGGTCAATCGTTGAATTTATCAGCTTTGTATTGAGAGCTTTCCCATTTGCTTTTGCACC
>OGPD01000672.1_pt1 | contig 35836 bp, 30 predicted proteins | sample 1552861 | NCBI WGS metagenome assembly OGPD01 (sample SAMEA2580280, study PRJEB22360) | human gut metagenome | biome: human gut; feature: human-associated habitat; material: faeces | place: Denmark | collected 2008/2010
GGGACAGAGTGAAACAAAACAAAAAGGGCCGGGGGGGAGCCGGTCTCTTTTTTTTGCCTGCGATATACGGGGAAAATTCAGCCCTTGGCGTTATAGTCGGTGCAGAGCATGTTCATAGCGGTGAGCAGCTTGTGCATGTAGACAAAGGGACCTACAACAATCAGCGAGCCCAACACGTTCCACAGCCAGAAGGTTCCGGCGTCGAACTGATAGGGCAGGTTCCGGCGCAGCAGCTCACTGCCCACGCGGTTGGAGAAGCGGTGGGCCCAGACCAGGGGCACGATGCCCATAGTCAGCCAGGAGAAGATCAGGACCACCAGGCAGTAGTTCATGGTTTTTTTGTTATCATAGGGGCCGGCAATGGTGTTGATCTCGGTGCTGATCTTGGTCATGACCACCAGGCCGTAAATGCCCAGGGTGATGATGGACAGCAGGACGAATTTCAGCAGACTGCGGTTGGTGGGCAGCTGCACGGCGGGGGAAGCAGAGGACGCGGTGTAAGACGTTTCCATATGATTTCTCCTTTCCGTTGCCGGGACGGCAGATAAGCCGTCATTTTGAGTTATTGAACACAGTGTCGCATAATATCCGGCAAACTGATTATATCACAGAGCGAACGAACAGTCAACCAAATTTGCCAAAAAAGTCTGCCGCCCGGGGACTCCTGGCTGCGGGACTGTAAATTTTCTGTAACACCGGACAAAACAGGGGTACCCAAGCGGCGAAAGCTGTGGTATGATATATGTGTCAAAAAATCGGACCGGAGGGAGGAAACTGTCCCATGAAACACCTGCTGCGCCGCGCCGCGGCCCTGGCCCTGGCGGCAGCGATGACGCTGACGCTGACGGGGTGCATTTTCCGCTCGTCGGTGGAGGACCTGTTCACCCTGCCCCGGGTGGCGGCGGAATACGCGGGCCTGTCCCAGGAGCTGGACGACCTGCAGAAGCAGGGCTATGAGCTTATCGCCCCCAGCGCCGGGGAGAATATCCAGTCCGTTCAGATGGTGGACCTCAATAACGACGGTCAGTCCGAGGCTCTGGTGTTCATGCGGCTCCAGGGCGACGAAAAGCCCCTGAAAATTTTCATTTTCCGGCCGGAGGACGAGTCATACCACCAGCTGTGCGTCATCGAGAGCAGCGGCACCGCCATCGACAGCGTCCAGTATGAGGACCTGACCGGCAACGGCCACCAGGAGATCATCGTGGGCTGGCGCATCAGCGCCGACGTGCAGACCGTGGCCGTATATGTGCCCCAGCCAGAGCCCTATGTGCTGCTGCAAAGCGGCTATACCCGCTTCACCGTCACGGACCTGGACGGCGACGGGGTCAAGAGTCTGCTGCTGTTCCGCTCGGACAATGACGGCCAGCCTGTGGCGGGCCTGTATGTCCGGAAGGACGACGTGATCTCCGCCAGCTACAGCAGCGTGCTCAGCTGCACCATGGCGGAGCTGAGCCGGGGCAGCATTGTTGCCGGGCGCCTCTCCGACGGCACCCCCGCCGTATTTGCCACCGGCGTCAACAGCCAGGGCATGGCCATGACGGATGTGCTGATCTGGCAGGAGGGAGGCGGCCTGACCAACGTGGTCCAGGACCGCTTTACCGGCCTGACCTCCGCCGTATACCCCTATATGCAGCTGGCGCCCCAGGATATCGACGGCGACGGCTGCATCGAGATCCCGGCCCCGGAGCAGCCTGCCAAGGCCGACACAGCCAACACGGCGGCGGCCAAGGGACTGGTAAAATGGATTTCCTACGACAAAGACGGCGACAGCGCGAGTCTGACCGTAACGTATCACGATCTGGCCGCCGGGTGGTATTTCCGCCTGCCGGACGGATGGAGCGGAGGGATCACCTACACCACCGCCGACAACGGCGCGTATGAAAATCAGGTGGTGCTGCTGTGCAGCGGGCAGCCGGTGGTGGCCCTGTATACCCTTACCGGCGACAACCGGGAAAAGCGCGCCATGATGGGCGGGCGCATTGCCCTGCGCCGCCAGAACGGCGTCACCTATGCCGGTGAGCTGCTGGACGGCGCCGCCTCCTGCCGCCTGGATGAGGAGACCCTGCGCCAGTGCTTCAACCTGATCGTGGCCCGGTGGGGCGCGTAAAATCGGAAGAAAGGAACGTCAGATCCATGAGAAAGGTAATGGTCCTGGAGGATGAAGCCAGCATCCGCAGTTTTATCGTCATCAACCTGCGCCGGGCGGGCTATGAGGTGGTGGAGGCCGAGACCGGCGAGGAGGCCCTGGATAAGCTCCATGCCAATCCGGACACCCTGGTGGCCCTGCTGGACGTGATGCTGCCGGGCATCGACGGCTTCGAGGTATGCCGCCGCATCCGGGCCACCAATCCCCGCATCGGCATCATCATGCTGACGGCCCGGTCCCAGGAGATGGACAAGGTCACGGGCCTGATGAACGGGGCCGACGACTATGTGACCAAGCCCTTCTCCCCGGCGGAGCTTACCGCCCGGGTGGACGCCCTGATCCGCCGCAGCGGCGGCGCCAGCCACGAGCCCCCGGCGGGCACCATCAGCCAGCCCCCCTTCCTGCTGAACACCCGCAACCGCACCCTGGAGAAAAACGGCCAGCGCATCAAGCTGACCCAGGTGGAGTATTCCATTATGCGGATGTTTATGGAAAATCCCGGCAAGGCCCTGTCCCGGGAGGAGATCCTGGACCTGGTGTGGGGCCGGGACTATTTCGGCGAGCTGAAGATCGTGGATGTCAACGTCCACCGTCTGCGGCTGAAGATCGAGGACAACGCCACCAATCCCACCTATATCACCACGGTGTGGGGCTTTGGCTATAAGTGGGGCTTCTGATACCATGGGAACACAAACGGACAACAGATTGCGGCTGTTTACCCCCGGCGGGGGGAAGCGGCTGAAGCTCCGGGGTCTGCGCCGCCGGTGGCTGGCCAGCAGCGTGGGGCCCATCGTCATCATTCTGGCCCTGACGGGGATTCTCACCGCTGTGACCATCAGCTCCAACCTCTATGGCCGGGCCCACTCCACCCTGGAGGCCAAGGCAAAATCCGGGGCGGACTATTTCAGCGCCTACAGCATGGGCAGCTACAGCGAGTATTACCGCCGGGCCGCCCAGTACACCGCGGACTTTGCCACCAGCGACAGCCTGGGCAAGACCGTGGAGCTGCAATTTATCAACGGCAAGCGCCAGGTGGAGCTGTCCACCCGAGGGGCCGTGGCCGGCAGCACCCCCGCCACGATGGATGTGAATCGCGCCGTGGAAACCGGCAAAACCGCCACATTCACCGGCCGGGACCCCCTGACCGGCGAGAACATTCTGGCCGTGTCCAGTCCCCTGTTCTACAACGGCGCGGTGGTGGGCGTTATGCGCTACGTCACCTCCACCCATCTGATGAACCAGCAGCTCTGGCTGACGGTGCTGGTGATCGCTGCCGTCATCGCGGCGGTGATCTTCCTGATCTTCGTGTCCAACCTGATCTTCATCAACAACGTGGTGCAGCCGGTGGCTGAGGTGTCCGAGGCTGCCAAGCGCATCTCCTCCGGCAGCTACGGCATCCAGATCAGCAACAAATACTCCGACGAGCTGGGCCAGCTGGTGGACAACATCAACAACATGTCCCTGAAGATCAGTCAAAGCGAAAAAATACAGACGGAGTTCATCTCCTCCGTGTCCCACGAGCTGCGCACCCCGCTGACGGCCATCAGCGGCTGGGGCGAGACGCTGCTGGGCGATGAGACCGGCGACCCCCGCCAGCTGCGCCGTGGCCTGCGCATCATTGTCAAGGAGGCCCGCCGCCTGACGGGCATGGTGGAGGAGCTGCTGGAATTTTCCAAAATGCAGGACGGCCGCTTTACCCTCCAGGTGGAGGAAATGGACCTGCAGGCGGAGCTGGAGGACGCCATCTATACCTATCGCGAGCTGTTCCGCCAGGACGGCATCCAGCTGAACTACCACAGCGGGCAGGAGCTGTATACCGACCCTATCTCCGGCGACCCTCAGCGGCTGAAGCAGGTGTTCTGCAACGTGCTGGACAACGCCGCCAAGCACGGCGGGGCAGGCAAGCGCATCGACGTGGACATGACCCGGGAGGGGGAGTGCTATATGGTGCGCATCCGGGACTACGGCCCCGGCATTCCTCCGGCAGAGCTGCCCTTTGTGAAGCAGAAGTTCTATAAGGGGTCCTCCAAGGCCCGGGGCAGCGGCATCGGCCTGGCCGTGTGCGACGAGATCGTCCAGCGCCACGGCGGCACCTTCGCCATCGGCAATGCCGACGGCGGCGGTGCTATCGTCACCATCCGGCTGCCCATCTCCGGCCAGGAGCTGTAAAAAATCGAACGCCTGTTGCATTTTTGCGGCGGGTGTGTTATGATACTGGAAAGGAACCCATTCCCCATGGAAAAAAACAACAAGCAATTCCGCACCTCCATCGGCGGCCAGGCCCTGATCGAGGGCATTCTCATGCGCGGGCCGGATAAGCAGGCCATCGTGGTCCGCTCGCCGGAGGGCCTGGTGACCAAGGTGGAGGAGCTGACCCTGATCAAGGACAAGTATCCCATTCTGGGCTGGCCCATCATTCGGGGGGCCGTCACGTTTCTGGACTCCATGGTCCGGGGCGTCAAGGCCCTGATGTTCTCCGCCGACTATTACCCCGAGGACGAAAACGTCCAGCCCTCCAAGCTGGATAAGTGGCTGGAGGAGCACGTTCCGGCGGAGAAGCTCCAGTCGGTGCTGGTGTGGGTGTCGGTGATCCTGTCCCTGGGGCTGACCCTGCTGCTGTTTATGCTGCTGCCCACGTTTATTGCCGGGCTGTTCCACGCCCGGCATGCCGCCGTCCACAACCTCATTGAGGGGGCGGTGAAGATCGCCATTTTCCTGGGGTACCTGATCCTCTGCTCCAGGCAGAAGGACGTGCGCCGGGTGTTCTGCTATCACGGGGCGGAGCATAAGACCATCTTCTGCTATGAGGCGGGGCTGCCGCTGACGGTGGAAAACGCCCGCATCCAGCCCAAGCACCATCCCCGCTGCGGCACCAGCTTCCTGTTCGTGGTCATCGTGGTGTCCATTCTGTGCAGCAGCATCGTGTTCAGCTATGTGAACTGGCAGAATCTGTGGGTCCGGGTGGCCATGCATCTGCTGCTGCTGATCCCGGTGGTGGGCGTTACCTATGAGTTCAACCGCTTTGTGGGCCGTCACGACAACGCCGTCACCCGTATTCTGTCCGCCCCGGGGATGTGGCTGCAGAATTTCACCACCAACGAGCCGGACGACTCCATGCTGGAGGTGGCCATCGAGGCCCTGAAGCTAGTGCTGCCGGAGGAGCAGGGAAAGGACGCCTGGTAATGGCCGCTACATACAACGATCTGACACTGGATATCCGGCGGTCCCTGCGGCAGGCGGGCATCGAGGCCGCCACCCTGGAGGCCCGGGAGCTGGTGTGCTTCGCCGCCGGAAAGGATAAGGCCCGGCTGCTGCGGGACGGTGCGCTGTACGCGTCCCCGGAGGTGGAGGAGGCGGCTTGGGCCCTGGCCCGCCGCCGTCTGGCCGGGGAGCCGGTGGCCTATCTTATCGGCGAGTGGGAGTTCTACGGCCTGCCCCTGGACATCTCCGAAAGCGTACTGATCCCCCGGCCCGACACGGAGACCCTGGCCGAGGCCGCCATCGACTGGCTGCGGCAGCAGGAGGCCCCCCGGGTCCTGGACCTGTGCGCCGGTTCCGGCTGCCTGGGCCTGGCCATCGCCAGCCAGGTGCCCGCCGCCCGGGTGGTGCTGGGGGAGCTCAGCGACGGGGCTTTGCGGGTCTGCCGCCAGAACATCCGCCGCAACGGCCTGACGGGCCGGGTGACGGCCATGCAGCTGGACGCCCTGCACCCGCCGCTCCAGCGGCTGGGGGACTTTGACTGCATCGTCAGCAATCCCCCCTATATTCCCACCGGCGACCTGCCGGGGCTGGACCCCTCCGTCCGGGATTATGAGCCCCATATGGCCCTGGACGGAGGCGCCGACGGGCTGGACTTCTACCGGGCCATCCTGCGGCATTGGCCTGCGGTGCTGCATCCCGGCTCCCGGCTCTATTTTGAGGTGGGCATCGGCCAGGCCGACGACGTGCTGCGGCTCATGCGCAGCGTGGGCTTCGGCGACCTGGAAATTCTCCCGGACCCGGCGGGCATTCCCCGGGTGGTGCTGGGAGCCCTGTATCAGGAGATCTGACTGTCCGCTTTTCCGGACAGTATTTGTGATAGCATTATGGCAATCAATTAGAGGAGGAGACGAAAATGGCAGCGAAAAAGGATACGTCCGCCGCAGTCCCTGCGGGTTCCGACAAGAAAAAGGCCCTGGAGACCGCCATGCAGCAGATCGAAAAAATGTATGGCAAGGGCTCCATCATGCGCTACGGCGAAAACGCCGAAACCAACGTGGAGGCCATCCCCACCGGCTCCCTGGCCCTGGACCTGGCTCTGGGCATCGGCGGCGTGCCCCGTGGCCGCATCATCGAGATCTACGGACCGGAGTCCTCCGGTAAGACCACCCTGGCCCTGCACATTCTGGCCCAGGCCCAGAAGCTGGGCGGCGAGGTGGCCTTTGTGGACGCCGAGCACGCCCTGGATCCCACCTATGCCCGGGCCCTGGGGGTTCGGATCGAGGATATGCTCATCTCCCAGCCGGACACCGGCGAGCAGGCCCTGGAGATCACCGAGGCCTTGGTCCGCTCCGGCGCCATCGACGTGGTGGTGGTGGACTCCGTGGCCGCCCTGGTGCCCCGGGCGGAGATCGAGGGCGAGATGGGCGACAGCTTCGTGGGCCTGCACGCCCGGCTTATGAGCCAGGCCCTGCGCAAGCTCACCGGCGTCATCGCCAAAACCAACAGCATCGTCATCTTCATCAACCAGCTGCGGGAAAAGGTGGGCGTGATGTACGGCAACCCCGAGGTCACTACCGGCGGCCGGGCTCTGAAGTTCTATGCCTCCGTCCGCATCGACGTGCGGCGCATCGAGGCCCTGAAGTCCGGCGGCGAGATCATCGGCAACCGCACCCGGGCCAAGGTGGTGAAGAATAAGGTGGCGCCCCCCTTCCGGGAGGCGGAGTTTGATATCATGTACGGCGAGGGCATCAGCCGCCTGGGCGAGATGCTGGATCTGGGCGTGAAGCTGGACCTGGTCCAGAAAAGCGGCTCCTGGTTCAACATGGGGGATATCCGCCTGGGCCAGGGCCGGGACGCCGCCAAGCAGTATTTCCGGGATCACCCCGACGAGGCCGACAAGCTGGAGGCCGCCATCCGCCGGGACTTCCACAAGCTGATGAGCAGCCAGTCCAAGATCGCCGCCAAGGCGGCGGGCCGGGCGGTGGACGTGTCCGCCGACGACTTCGATGACGAGGATTGAGCGCATCCAGCCGTCCCTGCATAAAAAGGACCGGGTGCTGGTGTATCTCACCGGCGGCCGGCTGCTGCGGATCACACCGGAGGAGCTGCTGCGGTTTGACCTGCGGCCGGGCATGGACCTGGCGGAGGATGTGCTGGAGGAGCTGCGCCGGGCCGCCGCCCGGTCCCAGACCCGCCAGCGGGCGGCAGAGCTGGCCGCAGGCCGGATGCTGTCCCGGAAGGAGCTGTCGGACCGGCTGGTGAAGAAGGGGGCCGACCCCCGGGAAGCCCAGGAAACTGCCCAGTGGCTGGCGGACTTGGGTGCGGTGGATGACGCCGCCTATGCCGGGGTCATCGTGCGGCACTATGCCGCCATGGGCTACGGCCCCGGCCGGGTGCGCCAGGAGCTGCAGCACCGGGGGGTGCCCCGGGAGCTGTGGGACGACGCCCTGGCCCGGATGCCGGACCCGGAGGAGGCCATTGACCGGTTTCTGACCGCCAAGCTCCGGGGCAAGACCCCGGACCGGGCCACGCTCCAGCGGCTGTCCGCCGCGCTTCAGCGCCGGGGCTTCCAATGGCAGGATATCCGCCCTGCCCTGGCCCGGCTGGACCGGGAGCCGGAGGATTGACCGGCACATTTACAACTTCACGCAAAGGAAACACAACCATGAACGTATCATTTGTATCCCTGGGCTGCGACAAGAACCGGGTCAACACCGAGCAGATGATGGCCCTGTGCCTGCAGGCGGGCATCACCGTCCAGGGGGACTGCCCCGGCAGCGACGTGGTGGTCATCAACACCTGCGGCTTCATCGACAGCGCCAAAAGCGAGGCCATCGACACCATTCTGTCCGCCGCCCAGCTGAAGGAGGAGGGGCAGATCGGGAAGATCCTGGTCACCGGCTGCCTGAGCCAGCGCTATCAGGCGGACATTCTGGAGGAACTGCCGGAAATCGACGGCATCATGGGCACCGGCTGCTTCGGCGACATCGTGCCCGCTCTGGAGCAGGTGATGGAGGGCCGGGAGTGCCGCCATTTCGCGGACATCAACGGCCCGGTGGAGGAGCTGCCCCGGGTGCTGTCCACCCCCCGGCACTATGCCTATCTGCGGATTGCGGAGGGGTGCAGCAACCGCTGCGCCTATTGCGTGATCCCCTCCCTGCGGGGTAACTACCGCTCCCGCCGGATGGAGGACATTTTGCAGGAGGCCCAGGCCCTGGCGGACGACGGCGTGCAGGAGTGCATCGTCATCGCCCAGGATATTACCCGCTACGGCATGGACCTGTACGGGGAGCGGAAGCTGCCGGAGCTGCTGCGGGCTCTGTGCAGGCTGCCCTTCCACTGGATCCGGCTGCACTATCTCTACCCCGACAACCTGTCCGACGAGCTCATCGACACCATCGCCGGGGAGGAGAAGATCTGCAACTACCTGGACATCCCCATCCAGCACTGCAACGATACCGTGCTCAAGGCCATGCGCCGGCGGGAGACCAAGGCCGGGCTGGAGGCCCTGTTTGCCGGCCTGCGCCGCCGTATCCCCGGCGTGGTGCTGCGCACCAGCCTCATCACCGGCCTGCCCTACGAGGACGAGGCCGCCTTTGAGGAGCTGTGCGACTTCCTGGGGGAGCAGAAGCTCCAGCGGGTGGGGGCCTTTGCCTACTCCCCGGAGGAGGGGACCCCGGCGGCGAAAATGCTCAACCGGGTGGACGCCGACGAGGCCCGGCACCGGGCGGAGCTGGTGATGGAGGTCCAGGCCCAGGTCATGGACCAGTTCAACGACAGCCGCATGGGCGACACCGTGGAGGTGCTGTGCGACGGCTGGGACGGCCAGTCCATGAGCTATGTGGGCCGCAGCTATGCCGAGAGCCCCGGCATCGACGGCAGCATTTACTTCACATCCGACAGCCCCGTGGAGGCGGGGGACTTTGTCCGTGTGCGCATCACCGGCGCCATGGACGGCGAGCTTACCGGTGAACGAACGGAGGAATGAACCATGCCTATGAACACAGCCAACAAACTGACCCTGCTCCGGGTGTTCCTGATCCCGGTGTTTCTGGTGGTGGCCTACTGGGGCTTTCCCGGCAGCCGCTATGTGGCCCTGGCCATCTACATCGTGGCCTGCCTGACGGACCTGCTGGACGGGTACATTGCCCGGCATTATAACCAGGTATCGGACTTCGGCAAGTTTGCCGATCCCCTGGCGGACAAGTGCCTGGTGATGGCGGCCCTGTGCTGGTTCGTGGAAACCGGCGATATGGTGGGCTGGGTGCTGGCCGCAGTGCTACTGCGGGAGTTCGCCGTGTCCGGCATGCGGCTCATCGCCGTGGAAAAGGGCCGGGTCATCGCCGCAGGCTGGTCCGGCAAGGTAAAGACCGCCAGCACCATGGTGTGCATCTGCCTGATGCTGTTCGGCATTCCCCACTGGCTGAACCTGGCGTGCCAGGGGGTGATCCTGGTGACCACCGTCTACTCCGGCGTGGAGTATTTCGTGAAAAACTGGGACGTGTTCTCCGAAAAGTGAAAAACAGATTCCCGGGCCCAACGCCTCCATCTCATAGGGAAACGAAGTGAACCCCCAGGGGCACTACCGGTACGGAATAAACGAAATACCCGCAAGTCATCTGTTTGGTGGCTTGCGGGTATTTTACTTTGCATTGGATTTCGATACAGCGTTGGTTTCGCAAATTTCTACCAGCGTCAGCACAAACTAAAGTTGTGCGATTTCGCACAACTTTATCCGCTCTTAAAAAATTTATGACAGAAGTAATGTTGACAGGCGAATTGACATAGGATATAATGTAATTGCATTACTTCGTCCGCTTCAGAGATTAAAATGGCGAAAAGTCAGAAAGGTGTTGTACACATGAACGGTGTAGAGCATTACAAGGAAATATTCGAACGATACGGCGGCATGATGAGAACAAATCAACTTGAGAAAGAAAATGTTCTTTACCGCAAGATACAGCAGCTCATTCAAGAGGGGTATATTGAGAAGGTTCGTTATGGATATTACCAATGGGTTGACCAAGACGACTTCAGTGAGATAAGTACGATCAATCGTCTTTTCCCTGATGCAATTCTTTGTATGGAGACTGCCCTTCGTTATTACGGGTACAGCGACCGCACACCTGGAGATTGGCATCTGGCCGTTAGTAAAGACTCCGGCAAATCACGATTCAAAGTCGATTATCCGTTTGTAAAGCCTTACTATGTGGAGCCTGCTGTGCTGGAAATCGGCCTAACTACCGGAGAGATAGATGGGCATTGTGTTCGCATTTATGATAAAGACCGCGTGATTTGTGATTGTCTGCGTTATCGCAACAAAATGGACAAAGAGATTTTCAATAAAGCGATTCAGGGTTACATCAGCGATACCAGTAAAAGTATTCCCAGGCTTATGGAATATGCTGCACCTCTGCGAGTAAAGAAGATTGCCAAAGATTTGATAGGAGTGTGGCTGTGATGGCAAATGAAGAACTGAGAATCTGGGGTATTCACACAACGGATGATTCCTTGTTTTTGCACGATAATGTTGTCGCAATCGGTTGGAAGGAGTTCGGTGATTGCAGCAAACTTGAAGCTACCCGCGAAGCATATAAGAACCATTATATCAAATCCTATCCTGACGGCAAAAAAGGCGCAGTGCCCACCAGTGCGGGTATGCTGTATCGTTTTGTTCACGAGATGATGATTGGTGACTATGTTGTCTATCCGTCCAAATCAGACAGAAAGATAAACATCGGAGTTGTTGAAAGCGATTTCATCTATAATCCAACCGCAGCTTTGTATGTTCAGCAGCGAAAGGTCAAATGGCTGAAGCACCTTCCCCGCACTGCGTTCTCTCAAGGCGCATTGTATGAGCTTGGTTCGGCATTATCTTTCTTTTTGCTCAAGAATTATGCGGATGAGTATTTGCAGGCTCTGGATAAGGGGTTTAAACCGACCGCAGCAATGGCGGAACCTGATGAAACCGTTGCAGCCACCGCTGAAGACATTGTCGAGTCTACCAGAGATTTTGTTCTAAAAGAACTGAGTAAAAAACTGAAAGGTTATGCGCTCGAAGAATTTGTTGCTGATTTGCTTTGTGCGATGGGTTACCGTTGTGCGGTTTCTCCCCAAGGCGGTGACAGCGGCATTGATATTACTGCATACAAAGACGAACTTCCTCCCCGCATTCTTGTGCAGGTAAAAAGTCAGGACGGCGATATAAAAGAAACTACCATTCAATCTCTCAAGGGTGCTATGCGTGAAGGAGATTATGGCCTTTTTGTTACGCTTTCCAACTACACGAAGAATGCGCAAAAGTACTTAGAGAGCACCCCTATCATTCGTGGAATCAACGGAACAGAGTTGGTTGATTTGATTTTGAAATACTACGGTCAGCTGGGAGATAAGTACCGTAAGATGATCCCTCTAAAGATGGTCTATATCCCCATCCCGGAAGAAGAGTAAGGAGATAAACTATGGCTGATATTGCTGCTTCCGTTCTTGCAAAACTGAAAAATAAAGCTAAGGCTTCCGGGATTAGCTATCAACAATGTCTGCAGCTCTTCTTCCAAGAGGAGTTTCTACGCAAGCTGGCAGCATCTCAATATGCCGAAAACTTTGTGTTAAAGGGCGGCCTCTTCATTTACACCCTTACCAACTTTGAAAGCCGTGCAACTGTGGATGTAGACTTTCTTATGCGAGGCCTGAGCAATGATCTTGCCCGGATGGATGAAATCATTGCAGAAGTTTTAGCTATTCCTACAGGAAATGACTTTGTGACTTTCAAAGCTTCTAAAGCTGAACCTATTGCGGTGCAGCGCAAATATCATGGCGTAAGCACTCAGATCACTGGCTACATAAAGAATGTGCGAGTTCCTTTCAATGTGGACATCGGTGTTGGTGATGTTATCGTTCCTCGACCGGAGCGACGCAATATCCAAACGCAGCTGGATGGATATGAAAAGCCGGAGATCCTTACCTATTCTCTGGAGAGCACTATCGCCGAGAAGTTTGACGTTATTCTGCAACGCTTTGAACTTACTGGTCGTATGAAGGATTTCTATGATATTTACTACCTGTCCCGTACCTTCGACTTTGATGGACTGAAACTACAGACCGCAATTCAGGAGACCCTCCAGAATCGTGGTACTGCTTATGAAAAGGACAGTTTTGAACGCATCATTGCATTGGCCAAAGATGAGGATATGCAAATCAAATGGAGATATTTTCTAAAAACATTAGGCAATCCGGAGATTCCTTTTAAAACGGCAATTACAGGGTTGCAATACTTTCTTGAGCCAGTTTGGAGATGTTTTTTAGCTGAAGAGGAGTTTCTAATGAGCTGGCAATCTATTAATGCAGTTTGGATAAAGGGGGATGCCTGATGTTCTATAAAATGATCGAAGCTAAGCGGAATGAATGGCTGGCATCCAACGATTGTACTGTCAAAGGTGACATCGCCTATATCGAAAGAACCGGCCAGATGCGCGATGCACAGATTGAGGCTATCAAAACATATCTGTTTCTGAAGATTGCGTGCGGCTGCAAACCGTTGGCTGATTTATTTCGTCAGGGCGCATTTAACACTCTTTCTTTGGACGAAATTGAACTCTCTTCCAAAGTTCGAGAGTATCTCTTCTCTAACCCAGCGGCAGCGGCACTATTCGAGTATGCCCGCCTTAAAAATGATGCCGGAGAGCAAGTTTCTGCAAAACTGGAACGGCAGATCCGCAAAGAACCGGAAAGCATTGATTGCCATGCGTTCTTCCACAAAGCCTTTTATGGACTATCGTACACCGACTACCTGTTCAGCCTCCCCATGGGCGCAGGCAAGACCTATCTGATGGCGGCTTTTATCTATCTGGACTTATACTTTGCACGGAATGAGCCGAAAAATTCTGCCTTCGCACATAATTTTATTATCTTTGCGCCCTCCGGCCTGAAGTCCTCCGTTGTCCCCAGTCTGAAAACTATTCAAAACTTTGATCCTACATGGGTCATTCCCGAACCGGCCGCTTCGGAACTCAAGCGCATGATCTCCTTTGAGGTACTGGATCAGAGCAAAACGGCAAAGAAGTCCAACAAGACGAAAAACCCGAATGTGCAGAAAATTGCAAACCATCAGCCGCTGTCGGAGTTGTTCGGTCTGGTTGCCGTCACTAATGCGGAAAAAGTCATTCTCGACCGTATTCAGGAAAGTCAAGGTCAAATCAACCTATTTGAGGAAAGTGATGACGAAAAAGATCGTCAGGCGAATGAACTGCGCAACCTGATCGGCAAACTCCCCGCTCTGTCGATTTTCATTGACGAGGTGCACCACGCTGTCAGCGATGAGATCAAACTGCGCGCTGTTGTCACGCGTTGGGCGGAAAATGATACGGTCAATTCAGTCATCGGCTTTTCCGGCACGCCGTATCTGGAAAAAGCAGAGAAAATCACCGTGGTGGACAATCTGTCAGTCGCCACAGCGGAGATTACAAATATCGTGTATTACTATCCGCTCATTAACGGTGTTGGAAATTTTCTCAAGCGTCCGGTGGTGAAGATCGCGGAGTTTGCGGACAGCAGCCGTATCATTGAAGCCGGTGTGCGTGAATTTTTTGAAACCTACAAGGATACCGTCTATGCCAATGGCACAGTCGCAAAGCTGGGCATCTACTGCGGAACCATCGAAAAGCTGGAAGAACTTGTTTACCCGCTTGTCGCAAAAATCGCCGCAGAATGCGGCTTTGGCAGCGACACCATTCTCAAGTTCCACAAGGGCAATAAGCAGTACCCCCAGCCTGCCGACAGCCAGATGCAGTTTGATTCACTGGATAAAGCAATTTCTAAAATCCGCGTTGTTTTGCTGGTTCAAATCGGCAAGGAGGGCTGGGACTGCCGCAGCCTGACTGGGATCATCCTCTCGCAGGAGGGCGACTGCCCGAAGAATATGGTGCTGCAAACCTCTTGCCGATGCCTTCGTCAGGTGGATAAGAACGCGCCGGAAACGGCACTCATCTACCTCAATGACAGCAACGCGGACAAGCTCAATGCTCAACTCCAACAGCAGCACCGCATTTCTCTGAAAGAGTTCACCGAGGCCAGCCACGGTAAAACTGAAATCAAGCGGTATGACCGCACCGCTTATTTGAAGTTGCCCAAAATTGATTTCTACCAGTTCAAAGTCAATTACGAAACCCAGACCGTGGAACCTGCCGCTCCGGAATCAAAGATCCCTGTTGCCGCAGACGAAGCGAAGGTGTCTGATGACATTATCAAGACCACCGACCTGACTATGGAGACTCAGAACATCAAGGTGGATGATACTGAGCGCGGCACAGAACAGGCGACCTTTGCCACGTGGCTGCTTCGTATTGTCAAGGGCAGCTTTGGTTCACTGACTATGCAGGAATTAAGCCGCTACGGCGATTTGCTGCGGGAGGTCTATTTGACCGTGATCTACGAGCGCGACGGCGTTCGTTACTACAGTTCCCGCTACGACCATGCTATGGTGGAAGCAAATATCCGAAAGGCGTTCTGCGAAAAGCGCACCTTCCACACAAAGGAAGAGCTGATTCCCGAGGAAGCCAGCCTGCTGAATATCGCAAATTTCACTCCCACAGTCCACACAGAGAAACCGGACGATTACTACCCCGCACAGGACTTGGTAGAACGCATCATTCTGGATGATAAAGGTAAGTTGAAAGTCAGCGCAAAAGAGCAGGCCATGATGGAGTTGGCAGAGGAAACCGGAAATACCGCCATTTTGGAGATGCTTCGCAAGCAAAATTCATCCCATCCGCAAAAAGACCGCACCTTCCACTATCTGCCCTACCACACAGACAGCAGATTTGAGCAGACTTTCCTCAAAGAAGTCCTGACCTTCGATGAGGTTGAGCGGCTTGGCTTGGAGGTCTACTACAACGGTGACCGTGCCATGACGGAGTTCAAGATCAAGTGCTACCGGCGCACGAGCGGCGGCTGGCGATATATTGGAATGTACACGCCGGACTTCCTCGTTCTCCAGCGCAAGGATAATAAAATCCACAAAGCCATTATCGTGGAAACCAAGGGCGGTATTTATGCCAATGACCCTGCATTCAAGGATAAGCGGACTTTTATGGAAATGGAGTTCTCCCGCTATAACAATCAGGCGTTCGGCTATGAGCGATTTGAGTATCTCTATCTGGAGGATACTCTGGCAGATGCGGAACGTATCAGACAAACACATGAGAAAATCTGCGGATTTTTTGAGGAGAGATAAATAATGGATTGGCTTGATTATCGACAGGCACTTGGGTTATCGTTTAATGACAACCAAAAAAAGGGCCTATTTATAAAGCGTATAGAAGTTTTTATGCAATCTGGGGAGAATTGCCCTTTCGAAGAGCAAGACGAAATTGGCCTTGCTTATATGATAGGTGAAAGCTACCTCCTCGCAGAACAGGATCCACTGGACTTGGATTTCGGTAATAATCCCTTGGGACTACAAAGAGCATGGCTTTATCTTTCGAAACGCACAAAAAGTTTTGCTGACTTTTTGTCTTGCCTTGTGGCTCTAATCAACACATATGGCGGTAAGAAAACGGACAAGCGAACGATATTATCGGGCATAAAAAAAGCTCTCGAAGACTGCCGCATAAGTTTCGAAATAATTGAAGATGATGACGGAATTTTTATCTTCCCCAAAGGCGCAAAAGAATTGGACGATGCGCTTGTTTCTGAGCCGTTAGAGTGGTTAGCTGATTATCCTGAGTCGCGCAAGGCATTTGTAAAAGCTCTAAAAGAGTATTCAGAAACAACTCCGGATAACGCCAGCGATATTGCAGACAAATTTCGCAAAACCTTGGAAAACTTTTTCCAAGAGTTTTTTGGAGGCAACAAGTCACTCGAAAACTACAAAAATACATATGGGACATATTTGAAAAGCCAAGGAGTTCCTAAAGAAGTAAGTGGAAATTTTGAAACATTGCTTCAAGCATATACAAGCTTTATGAACAACTACGCAAAGCATCGAGATGCCACAAGCAACAGACTTCTGGAATACCTTATGTATCAAACAGGTAACATCATTCGTCTCCTGATCACATTAAAACAAGGGGAGGACAAACAATGAATATCAGACCTACAGTAGATTTTGATGACAAATATCTGAATGCAAAGTGTAAAGTGATTGAATGTATTAAAGCACTGAATCAACTAACTCCGGAACAAAACCAGCAACTGGCTCGAGAATGTTTTGCCTCCATGGGGATGGCAATGTCACTTGAACAGTTCATACACCACATGGAGAATGGAGGACAAGTATAATGCCCATTAAATACATTCCCTTCATTCCCGAACCCGTGGAGGGACAGGCTGTTTTGGGAAATTTCAACCGTATTCTGCGCTACAAGGGCGCGGACGAACTGTCCATGACGCTCCAGCGGGGAATGCCCCTGTACGAGATGGAGAAGCAGGAGACCGTGGGCGAGAACACCGGTGGCAACATGGTCATTCGTGGCGAATGCGTGTCTGCCTGCGCCTATTTGAAAGAGCAGGGCATTCAGGTTGACTTGGTCTACATCGACCCGCCCTTTGCCAGCGGCGCGGACTACGCCAAAAAGGTCTATATCCGCCGCAATCCCAAGGTTGCCGAGGCCATCGTGCAGGCGGAGCGGGAACTGGATGTGGACGAGCTGAAAGCCTTTGAGGAAAAGATGTACGGCGATGTCTGGGATAAGGAAAAGTACCTGAGCTGGATGTACGAAAACCTCATGGCTATCAAGGGCGTCATGAGTGAAACGGCATCAATCTATGTGCATCTGGACTATCACATTGGGCATTATGTGAAGATTCTGATGGACGAGATTTTTGGCGAAGACAATTTCCGAAACGAGATTATCTGGAAGCGCGCTACTGCCCACAGTGATGCGGAGTTTTACGGTAACAACTTTGACTGCATTTATTTCTACACGAAATCCTCTGACAATTACATTTTCAATTCTGTATACACAGAATATGATTCCGAATATGCTGCACGGTTCAAGCGCATAGATGAAGATGGCCGCAGATGGGATGACAGAGATCTTTCTGCCAAAGGCTTGCAGGGAGGCGGGTATACATATGCGTACAAAGGGTGTACATCTTTGTGGCGTTGCCCGATAGAAACCATGCAAAAATTAGATGAAGCAGGAAGGTTGTATTTTACCAAAAATGGAGGTATCAGAAGAAAACTTTACTTAGACGAGTTGCCTGGTATGCCCGCACAATCCATGTGGCTGGATATTAACCCTGTAAATTCACAAGCTGTAGAGCGTGCAGACTACGCCACGCAAAAGCCGGAAGCGTTGATTGAACGCATCATCAACGCTTCCTCCGACAGAGGTATGCTCGTTGCCGACTTCTTCGGCGGCAGCGGCGTGACTGCCGCCGTTGCCAACAAGCTGGGGCGGCGCTTTATCCACTGTGACATCGGGCTCAACTCCATTCAGACCGCCCGCGACCGCCTCGTTACTGATGGCGCGGAATTTGATGCGCTGGAGATCAAGGACGGCGTACAGCTTTACCGCAACCCCGTTCAGACGATGGATAAGATCAAGTCCCTCATTCCCGGTCTAAAAAACGAGGACGATTTGGACTCCTTCTGGGAGGGGGCCATCTCTGACAGCAAGCTGGGAATGATTCCTGTCTATGTGCCGAACCTGATGGACAGCAGCTCCAAGCTGCTGGATGTGGTGCTGATGAACCGCATTCTCCATCAGGCCATCCCCGACTTGGATAGTAGTGTGAAAAAGGTCATTGTGTATTACATCGACATCACCGACGAGGATGAAATTCGCCGCTTTATCGCCGCGGATGACAGTACCACAGTGGAGATTGAGCTGCGCGACCTGAAAACGGTGCTGGACGATGTGGCCATTGGGGACGAGGCATCGTTCCATTGCACAGAAGTCCATGAAGACCTCTTCGGCGGCTGGCAGGTGGTGATCGACAGCTTTGTCAGTGACCGCGTGCTGCAAAAGATCACGGAGTTCAACAACAAAGCCCGCATGAACGCCTCGCCCAAGAAGCCCTTCAAGCCCATTGAAATCAGTGAGGAGGGGCTGGAACTGATCGAGTATCTGAGCCTTGACTGCACCGCCGCTGACGGAGCGTGGCACTCCGACAGCGAGATCAAGATCGACAAGCTGGGTTATGTCGTCCGCAACCGCGAGAAAACCAAGGAGTTCTGGGATGGAGCTATCCGCAGCGAAAAGAAACCGGTTAGATTGAAGATCCGTAACATCTGCGGAGATGAGACTGTTTGGGAGGTGTAATAATGCCCTGCCCGTTTAATCCGATTAATCCGGCAACACGACTAAATGTGTTTATCAGTTCCGCGCAAAGGGACGAAAACGGGTTTCGATGGAGTGAAGTTCGTCGTAAGGTCAAAGAACAGCTTGAAGAATGTCCGTATATTGTTCCGTTCATAATTGATGTTGTTGCTTCAGAAATATCCTCAACTCAGCTTTTTCAGTATGAGGTTTTGAAGGCAGATATTGTTGTTATGCTGATCAAGGGCGAAGTGCGCCCCGGCACATCTACTGAATTTGCAACAGCCACAAAACAAAATAAGCCATTGTTGGTGTATTTCTTAAAAGACGAGAACCCCTCTCTGGAAGTTACCCAACTACGGAGAGCAGTGCAAGCGGTAGATTATTGCACTTACCGTGATATGGACACCTTCGATAACATCGAAAAAATCGTTCGAAATGACGTGATTGCAAATGTAATACGGTATTATCAGTATGACCATTTCACAAAAAGTGGCGCAGGCACCGATACCGTCGAAATTTCGGCAGTTACAGAAGCACCTGTATCTTCAAAACACGGCACCCCGACCAAGACATCCATCGCCTTGTTTCGTAGCAGCTATGCACACATTTTTGACTTGTTAGAAATTGATTCCACAGATGATGCAGATGTTCCCGCTTCTCCCTTACACGCATTCGGTATAGCGGCCCTTGATTGGCTGATTGCTGGATCCCCCTTGGATTGTGATGCAGAAATTCTGAATCTTATTGGAAATCTGGGCGATTTGTACGACAGCACAGATTGGCTTCTCAAACGCTGGGACGCAATACGTTGTGAATTATGTGGGGAACTTGAAAAAGCTTTGGAAGCAGAGAAGAAGGCTTTGGCGTTAGCAAGAGAAGCAAATCTCCCGAATTGGATCATCAACGACATTCTCATAGATTGTCGAAATATTGAGAACGAGGTGCATAGCCAGAAGAGAGAGTGGGTTATTGACAGTGATGTCCAAAAAGAACTGAAAGATTTGGAAACCATTGTTTATTTGCCCGTTTTGGACAGATACCTGACCGATATTTACAGTGTTATTGCAAAAGAGGAATTTAAATATCAGACAGCATCCCCCAATACCATTTTCTTCGGCACAAATTTAGGTACGGTCATCAACAACGTAGAAAACTATTTCTTTTCTGCTATGCTGTACGGTTCCTATACGCATATGGTAATTACACGAGAAATTTTGGCTCGAGTTCTTTATAAATATGATGAACTTACCCAAAAACGCCCGCTATTACTGGACTGCATAAAAATTTTAGTTATCAATGGCGATGCAGAGCAATTCAATAAAACCATTGACTATAAATGGGATGACGCATATGCTGAGATCGTTTCTCATGCCGACGAAATATGGGACTTAACAGATGCTGCGGCTTCGTCACACAAAGAATCTATCAAACAAGCCGTTATCACAAAGCTTGGCTTGTATTTAACCGATTCTAAATTTGAAGAAGTTCATGTTTTTTTGGAGGAACTTGCGCCAACGGTATATTGGGGAACTTCACAAGATTATTTTGAAAGCATCAATCAGAATATGTGTCGCTTAAATTGCACAAGAGTAATGCTCATGCTTACCGGAATAATAAAGGAGCAGCGTTTCCACCTTGGAGGAAAGCTGGCAAATATTATTCTGCAAATGAAAATTGATGATGTGGATACCGAAGTGCAGAGTTCGTTTTGCGATGCCCTTAAGGAGAAAATATCTTTTATTGCAAAGAACGGCGGAACACCGCAAATCATCGCTGCATTGGCGAGTCAAAGTCCTGAAATATTCTCCGTACTATCTACAATTCCCGAAAACGGCCTTACCGGAGTAGAAAAGGTTTTTTACGACATAAACATGGGCGCAGGAAATTGGGGTGAAGTATTGACCCACGAAATTGAAATTGCAAGGAAACAGTTTGAGGTCAATAGGGATCCGGGTACCTACACGGGCTTTTTCGAATTGCCGTATGCAATGATAAAGAAAGTTATCCGAGAACACTATGCTTCATCCATGGACGGAGTGATTGAGCAAAAATTCTTTCCTTTGTGCGCAGAGGTATTAACCAGCCAAGCCGTAGCAAAAGTTAAAAATGATTGTCTCGACTGTCTTTGTGATGTTTTAGTTTTCAACACTGCATTGAAAACTAAGATGCCGCAAGAATTATCTGATGCTATTGCCGCAATTGGAGTTGCAAAAACAGGAACAATTCTAAGACATTCCAAAGGCGCTTTTGTTTGCAGGACCCTCATGGTCAAAATTATTTCTGGTGCTGCTGACAAAGAAGAGCTTTTGGAATGGTGCGTCGGATATGGTAAAAAGGAAATCAATGAGCGAATCGCGTTGGCGGAGTGTATTGAGCAATTTATAGTTCAAGAATTACCCGCCGGTCAAGTTGACGCTACTATTTTGTCAATCGTTATGCAATGCTTTGATGACGAGCACTATATTGTTCGACGGAGGGCCTGCAACTGTTTCGCACTATTGCTTGATACAAAATACAGAGATTTAGCGGAGCGGAAACTTTGCGAAGCAGCAATCGATCCGTCCCACTACGTGCGAAGCCAAGTTCTGAATCTATGCAAAAGCAAGAAAATTAAGGCCCCTGAAATCTGCGATGAACTTTTTGGTATCTTAACAAATGATGCAAATTATGCAATCAGGGTAGGGTGCAAATAAAGTTTAAAAAGCAGTAGCTATTCTCGTTCTTCTGTGGTAATGTGTGTTGCTACCAGGAGGTGCAACACATGAACGAATTACTCAAAGACCTGTACGATTGCTTCTACACGCCGCTGGAACTTCCGGAGCAAAAGCAGGAAATCGAGGAATGCCATCAGGCACTCATTGAAGTGCTGGAAAAGCCAGAACGGCGGCTGGTACTGCAGATCATCGACATCAAAGGCCGCATCGTGGAGGACACATCCATCGACAGCTTCATTTCCGGATTTGAGCTGGCATGGCAGCTCTCCATGGAACTGAATCAATATGAAAAGGAGCACTCAGTCTCTCGCTGTATAGCGAAGAGATTGGGCGCTCTTTCCATATCCGGAAAGGAAGGTGCAAAATGAAGAAACGAATGATCACTGCCGCAGCATTCGCTGCCTGTCTGGTCCTGTGCGCCGCTGTGTGGCCGCAGAACGAGCCAGCCGTGGAAACACCCGAACCACCGAAACCGCCCGCCGTAATCGCCGCACAGCCCGAAGTTCCAAAGACACCGGAAATCAAAGAAATCATAATGCCAGAGGAAAAAAAGGCCGATGTAACGCAGTCGGAACCGATTCATGAAGTAGCCACTGATCCGGGACAAGCGCCTCCCCAGACACCGTTGGTGAGTGAAGCACAGACTACCCCCGAGCAGAATGCTACACCACCGCAGGAGCCAGAGCCAGCCCCGGCATTACCTGATGGTGTCCCCGATAACATGGTCTATGTCCCAGGCTTCGGTTGGCTGGAGAGCCAAGGGCCTAACCATTGCGAGTACGCCGAAGATATGTACGAGAATGGCAATAAAATCGGCAGCATGGGATAAGGAAAAACAGGCAGTACGGAAAATCCTCCGTACTGCCTGTTTTTGCGTTTATGGATAACCGCTCCCGCTTTTACTTCCGATATTTCTCCAATAGACTCTTGTTGCCGTGCTTGGAGTTGCTTTCCTGCTTCTGCACAGTAATGATTTCCCAGTGCGGATCTTCTGTGCTCAAGTCCAGAGTTTGTATTGTCTGGAAATGCTGCTTTGGGTCGAAGGACATATTTCCCTCCACAAGTTGCTCCCAGGGTGTAAACAGGATATCTTCCGCAGGAGTCTGGCACGGACTCTCCATATCCAGTCCTTCGCCATCCGGATTGATTCGTTGCAAAAACTCCTCGCCGGTGATCTTGCCTTCCAAATACTCGACGCGGGCAGCGCTGGCATCGTCGATCCAGTTGAAATAATTTCCGCCAGGAACACTCATCCCCGGAATCCCAGCATAGAAGCGGTAATCTCGTTCGTAGAAACGGGTGCGCAGCTTCTTGAACGCAAGAAGGTAGATGTCTTCATTAGGGCCGTCTTTGCGCTTCAAATTAGGGCCGCGCTTCTTACAGGTGCTTCCGTCTTCCCAAGTGCGGTCGCAGTAGTCAGTTTTCTTTTTCGTCTTTGGCACAAAGTACTGCCAGCAATGCTGACAGCGAACAATGCGTTTTTCAGATCGCAGAGCCGCGCAGACTTCGAAGAAGTACAGCTCCAGTAGAGAATGCATCTCATATTCCCGTACCCACTCATCTCCCTCTGCTTTCCATCGTACAGAGAAGGCGTAGGTATAGAGTTGCGGATAAACAGTGGCTGTGCGTGTCCAACGTTTCTCCTGTGTCATGCTCTCAGTAGTGCCGAAGCAGATCTCCATGATATTCCGCATCCGCACACGAGTAAAATACAGGGCTCGTACTGCCTGGACCATCTTCGTCCCAGTGTTCAGCAGGAAGCTGGCACTGCCGTCATCCTCTTCTACAAGGAAATCGCTATGCTCCAGAAGAAGATTGACACCATGCAGAAGCGCCAGACTGAACTGACGAAGCTGTTCAAACGGCTCTATGAGGACAGCGTCCTTGGCCGTATCCCAGATGAGCAGTACCGCATCCTCTCTCAGGAGTACACCACCGAGCAGAAAGAAATTCAGGAGCAGCTTCCTTCTATGGAAGCACGACTTCAGGAACTGAAAGATTCCAGCTCCAACATCGCCCGGTTCATCGAGAACGCCAAACGGTACAGTGAGATTCCGGAGCTGACCTCTGAGATCCTGCGTATCTTCATCAAACGGGTGGAAGTCGGAGAGCGCGCGGAGAAATATTCCCGCACAGCACCGCAGGAGGTACGCATCTACTACCGTGACATCGGTCTGGTGGACGAACTGCCACAGAGCATGGCCGAAGCTGTAGCTGAGCAGGTATCCGTTGAGGTCGCATGAACAGAAAAGGGAGGCTGTGCCGAAACACAGCCTCCCTCCACAGGAACAAATATTTACTTATTGGGGTAGGTTCACAAATTGTCCCTATGAAACGCCGGAGAATGGACCCGGGAATTTTCTGCGCCAAAATTTTACATAGATTTTACTTACCCATTACAACGGATTTGACAAAGGCCCTGTATACTGAGAAGTGTAAAAGAGCGTGTGTCAAAATGTAAAAACGACGAATAGAGGGAGTAACATCTATGGATATTTTCAATGTGCTGACCCTGGTAGGCGGCCTGTGCCTGTTCCTGTTCGGCATGAACCTGATGGGCCAGGCCCTGGAGCGCCGGGCCGGCGGCAAGCTGCGCAGTCTCCTGGATAAGATGACCAGCCGGGTGTTTGTGGGCTTTCTGACGGGCCTGGGCATCACCGCCATCATTCAGAGCTCCTCGGCCACCACAGTGATGGTGGTAGGCTTTGTCAACTCCGGCCTCATGACCCTGCGTCAGGCCATCAACGTCATTATGGGCGCCAATGTGGGCACCACCGTCACCGCCTGGCTGCTGAGCCTGGCGGGCATCGACAGCGGCAGCCTGTGGATCCAGCTGCTGAAGCCCTCCTCCTTCACCCCGGTGCTGGCGCTGGTGGGCATCATCTTCTACATGTTCTGCAAGGACGCCAAAAAGAAGGACACCGGCACCATTCTGCTGGGCTTTGCCACCCTGATGTTCGGCATGGAGACCATGAGCGGCGCGGTGGCGGGGCTGAAGGATGTGCCGGAGTTCACCCAGCTGTTCCTGATGTTCCGCAACCCGGTGCTGGGCGTGCTGGTGGGCGCGGTGCTGACGGGGATTATCCAGTCCTCCTCCGCCTCGGTGGGCATTCTCCAGGCACTGTCTGTCACCGGAAGCGTCAGCTATGCCGCCGCCATCCCGATCATCATGGGTCAGAACATCGGCACCTGCGTCACGGCCATACTGTCCTCCGTGGGCACCAATAAAAACGCCCGCCGGGCCGCCGTGGTCCACCTGATGTTCAACGTCATCGGCGTGGTGGTACTGCTGACGGTGTACTGCGTGGTCAAGGCCCTGTTTGCCCCGGCTATTCTGGACCGGCCTGCCACCATGTACGGTATCGCCATTGCCCACTCCGTGTTCAACATCCTGTGCACGGCCATGCTGCTGCCTGCCGGCGGCCTGCTGGAAAAGCTGGCCATCCGCCTGGTGCCCGACGCCAAGCGCCGCGAGGAGACCGTGGAGCTGGATTCCCGTCTGCTGGCCACTCCTGCCCTGGCCCTGGGCCGGGCCCGGGACGTTACCGTTCAGATGGCCCAGTGCGCCGTCCGGGCCCTGGAAAACGCCCTGGACGCCTTCACTGCCTATACCCCGGAGCTGGCCCGGTCCATCCGGGAGGACGAGGAGCGCTGCGACCACTATGAGGACATCATCGGCACCTATCTGGTGCAGCTGAGCAGCCACTCCCTCAGCGACGGCGAAAGCCAGGAGTCCACGGAGCTGCTGAAAACCATCGGCGATTTCGAGCGCATTTCCGACCACGCCGTCAACGTGCTGGAGTCGGCGGAGGAGCTGCAAAGCAAAAAGCTGTCCTTCTCCCCGGCGGCCATGGCGGAGTATCAGACCCTGGCCCGTGCCACCCGCCGGATCCTGCACCTGTCCCTGGACAGCTTCCGTCAGGACGATCCGGTCCAGGCGGCCCAGGTGGAGCCGCTGGAGCAGGTCATCGACACCCTGAAGGAGGAGCTGCGCACCCGCCATATCCTGCGCATGCGCCGCGGGCAGTGCAGCATCGAGGCCGGCTTTGTGTGGGCGGACCTGCTGACGGACCTGGAGCGCACGTCGGACCACTGCTCCAACGTCGCCGGCTGCGTCATCGACGCCGGACGGCACAACCTGAACCTGCACGAGACCCTGCGGGCCGCCCAGACCCAGGATCCGGACTATGCCGGCCGCTTCCGCGCCTATGCCCAGGAATATTGTCTGCCGGAGGGAGAATGATCCCGCAGCCGGAAGAATGCATTTCGCCAAATCAAAAGGCCGCCCCATCCGGGGCGGCCTTTGCCGTATATCGGCGATCAGATCTCCAGGTAATTCTTCACCAGCACCTGCAGCAGCTCGTCCCGGTCCACCTTGCAGATCAGGGTCCGTGCGCCGTTGTGGTTGGTGATATAGGTGGGGTCCTCGGACAGGATATAGCCCACGATCTGGTTGATGGGGTCGTACCCCTTTTCCTTCAGCGCCTCATACACGGAGGTAAGGATATAGTGGATTTGCTCGTCCTTATCCTGGGCGGCGTCAAACTTCCTGGTAAAATCATCCATGCGGGCTTTCTCCCCTTTCTATTGATTCACCATCAGTATACGCTATTTTTCCGGCGCTGTAAAGAGGAAAAAACGCATTTTACCGGGTGCGCAGCTCCGCACCCAGGCGCTTGGTGAGCTTTTTGATGACGCCGGAGGCGCACTCCTCGATCTCCGTGGAGGTCAGGGTCTTTTCCAGGGAGCCGATGGTCAGCCGGATGGTGACGGACTTCTTCCCGGCGGGCACCTGCTTGCCCTGGTACTCGTCCACAAAATCCGCTCCATGGAGCAGGCCGTTTTCGTGGATGCCCTGGGCGATGACGTCATACATCTGGCTCCACTTCACCTGGCTGTCGAACAGCAGGGAGATATCGTAGTCGGTCATGGGATACTCCGGCAGGTGGGTGAAGGTGTTGGTGCGGGAGCGGAAGGGCCTCAAGGCGTCCACGTCCAGCTCAAACAGCATCACGGCCAGGTTCTTGATGCCGCAGGCCATGGCGGGCTTCCGGGCAAGCATCGCCAGATTGCCCACCTGCTCCTCGCCAAGGAAGATGTTCAGCCACACCACCTGGTCGGCCCACACCGGGCGCTTCTCCTGGCGGAAGGTGAAGCCCTCCATATGGGTGTAACGGGGCATCTGCTCCACCGCGCCCTTGGCCCGGCGGAACAGGGCCGTCACGTCCTTGGCCGGGGCCACGAAGGCGCCGGCGATGTTCTTGCGCTGGGACGGCAGCAGCTCCCGGGGATCGTAGGGAGCGCTGTAGTCGGCGTCGCGGAACACCTGGGCCGTTTCAAACAGGGAGAACTCCGTGAAGTACCGCTCATTTTTCACCACGGCCTTGCACAGATTGGGCAGCAGGGAGGAGCGGATCAGCCGCTCGGAGGGAGACGGCGGCGTGGACAGGGCCAGGATTCCGGCGGTGTCCTGCAAAATGGCGTTTACATAGGACTCGTCCATCCAGGGATAGGTGAAGATCTCCTGCATGCCGCAGCGAATGGCCAGGTACTCCTTGATCCGGCGCTCCAGGTCCTTATCCAGCTGGTTGATGGCCCCGTCAAAGGAGGTGGTGATGGGGGCAGCCTGGAAGTTCTCATAGCCCACCATCCGGGCTACCTCCTCCATGATGTCGGCCTTGATGGATACATCACCGGTGGAGCGCCAGGTGGGCACGGTAACGTGCATGTTGTCGCCGCTGAAGTCCAGCCGGAAGCCCAGCAGGCCCAGCTTGTGGGCGATCTCGTCGTTGGTCAGGTGCTTGCCCAGGCGGCGGTCCAGCCACCGCAGGGACACATCGATCTCCGCCGGTTGGAGCTTCGCGGGATACTGGTCGCAGAAGCTGGTGACACGCACGTCGGGATACAGCTCCCGGAACAGGCTCATGGCCAGGGACAGGGCCTGGTCGCAGCGCTCCGGGTCGATGGCCTTTTCATACCGGGAGGAGGCCTCGGTGCGGTTGTCGTACCGCAGGGCCGTGCGGCGGACGCCGGCGGCCTGGAAGTTGGCGATCTCCAGAATCACCTTGTTGGTGGTGGGCAGGACGGAGTCCTTGGCGCCGCCCATGACGCCTGCAAGGCCCACCACCCCCGCCTCGTCGGCGATGACCAGGTCGTCGGCAGACAGGGCCAGCTCCTTGCCGTTGAGCAGCTCCAGCTTTTCGCCGTTTTGGGCCCGGCGGACGATGATGTGCCCGGCGATGTTGTCGGAGTCGAAGGCGTGGGTGGGCTGGCCGGTGGCCAGCATCACATAGTTGGTGATATCCACCAGGGCGTTGATGGGCCGCATGCCCACCCGCCAGATGCGGCTCTGCATCCGGAAGGGGGCGGGCTTCACGGACAGGCCCTCTACCGCCGCGCCAATGTAGCGGGGGCAGCGCTCCGTGTCCTCCACGGTGACGGTGAGGCCGTCGGACCCGGCATTGCAGGTGAAGGGAGGCAGGGGCTTGAGAGGCAGGTCATACAGAGCGGCCAGCTCCCGGGCGATGCCGTAATGGCCCCACAGGTCGGGCCGGTTGGTCATGGACTTGTTGTCGATCTCCAGGATGATGTCGTTGAGGTCCAGGGCGTCGGCAATAGGGGTCCCCGCCGGGGCGTCAAAGGCGCTCAGGTCCAGGATGTGGGCCTCCTCGGTGGTGGGGAACAGATCTCCCAGGCCGATCTCCGCCGCGCCGCAGATCATGCCGTAGCTTTTGACGCCCCGGAGCTTGGCCTCCTTGATCTCCACCGGCTCCCCCCCCCCCCCCCCGCCGCGGCCCGCCCCCCCTGCCACAACGCCGAAACCATGCAGCTCCAGCTCTACAGCGAGCCGCTCAAGGATTATCTGAAGTCCGTGGGCAAGGACCCCGCAAAGCTCCCCCGCAGCGAGATGCGTTCGCTCGTGTGCGCCCAGTGCCATGTGGAATACTACTTCAACGATCCCGGCCACGGCCCCACCAAGCGCCCTGTCTTCCCGTGGAAGAACGGCTTCACGCCCGAAGCCATCTACAGCGTGTATGAAGACAACGGCAATGTGGACATGCCCGGCTTCAAGGGCAAGTTCGCCGACTGGGTGCACCCCGTTTCCCAGACGCCCATGCTGAAGATGCAGCATCCCGACTATGAAACGTGGATCGACGGTCCGCACGGCGCCGCCGGTGTGTCCTGTGCCGACTGCCACATGCCGTACCAGCGCGAGGAAGGCAAGAAGATGTCCAGCCACTGGTGGACCTCGCCCCTGCGTGACCCCGAACTGCGCGCCTGCCGCCAGTGCCATGCCGACAAGACCGCGGCCTACCTGCGCGGACGCATCGAATACACGCAGGACAAGACCTATAAGCAGCTCCTCGTGGCGCAGGAATACTCCGTGCGCGCCCACGAAGCCGTGCGCCTTGCTCTCGAGTACACCGGAGAAAAGCCCGCCGATTATGATCAGCTGATCATCCGGGCCAAGGAAGCCGTCCGCAAGGGCCAGATGTTCTGGGATTTCGTGTCCGCCGAAAACAGCGTCGGGTTCCATAACCCCGCCAAGGCCCTCGACACCCTGACCAGTTCCATCACCCTGAGCCAGGACGCCATCAACGCGGCGCTCAAGGCCACCAACTACGGCATCGCGCCGAAGCTGGAAGGCGACATCAAGCAGATCGTGCCGCCCATCCTCAAGATGAGCCGCAAGCTCCAGCAGGACCCCGAATACCTCAAGACCCATCCGTGGTTCGCGTACCTGAAGCCCCTGCCGAAGGCCGACCAGATGTGGGAAGGCAACAAGAAGATCCAGTAGGCATATGATGAAGGGGGAATCCTCACCCAAAGGCGGAAGCCGGGGATTCCCCCCTTTCCTCTCAACGCCATGAACGCATCATGCGGGTGAGAGGATACCCTCAAGACGGGGCGGCTGATCAGCCGTGCCCCCTTTGGCGACAGGCTCCTTCCCCTTTTTCTTCGGGAGAATCCCCTCCCGTTCACATCATCCTCACTCCATAAACGGCAAGCCCTTCCGATGCATGACCGGAAGGGCTTGCCGTTTTGTTGATACGCCGCGTGCCGCGATGGGTGTTTCGTGGGGCAACAGCCCCGCTTTGTTGGGGCGATGCGGCCTGTTCGCGGGGAACATTTTCCGGACGCGGGAGGGAAGCGCTATTTTTTCTCGCTGCCTACATCCACGGTCGTTTGGGAGGAATCCTCCTGCCCCTCTTCGGCGGACGGAAGCGCGGCTGAGGCGTCCACATCCACGGCGGGAGGCAGGGCTCCTGGCTGGCCGCCGGGGACCGGGGACAACATGCGCAGTTCCGTGGTCGGCGCGTGCTTGGTATCGAGGATGACCATGCCGGTACGTTCCAGCACTTCGTGGCGGAACGCATATTCGGCTTCCATCTGCTTGGTTTTGTAGTGCATCCACGCCCGGACCACATAGCTGACCATCCAGGCCACGGCGAAGCCGCCCACGACCCAGATGGCGACCAGATGGAAATTTTCCCCGAGTTTCAGGAGCAGGCTCATCACCCCGTCGAGATAGTAGATCGCGGCGCACATGAGCACGAAGCCCGCGAACAGGATCACCGTGGGCGCTCCCCGGACCAGCGCGTAAAACGTCTGCATCCGCTGCGGGACGCCTTCGAGGTTCACGTCTTCGCCGCCGCGCGCCCCCCGGGAGAAGCCGAGGCTCACGAGGTTGACCAGCAGCATGGCGAGCACAGGGACCATAACCACGGCGACCAGATAGCCGATCCACGGGAATTGGAAGTGCGGCACGCCGCTGGACGAGGGCTGGGCGTTGGTGATGCTGATGATGATGGCGCCCACCGTTACCGCGAGCTCCATGAGGACGATGCCGATGACGAGGTAGAGGAATAAGGTTTTCTGCTCTTTTTCAGTGAATTGCTTGCCGAACAGCGTGTGGTGCTTCTGTTCCGCGCCGCTGTCCTGCGGGGTTTCGGGGGCATCTTTGGAGGCTTCGGCCTCCTTGCGCTCCGCATGTTCGTATTTGGAAAGGTTCATGTATGCTCCATTGCTTGGTGATGGATCTCATTGGTATGTTTTCGAAATGGGGTAGTATCATAAAGCCGTGCCGTCCGCCAAGGTATGGCCCGCCTCTTCACCGCTGGAGCGGCGGGTTCTTTGGGCCGCGTCGGCACGGTCATGGACTGCCGGAAGGGCTTATGATAACAGTAAGAGGCAGCAGAACCGAACGGCGTCCGCCGAGGGAATCAACCAGCTGTCGAGGGAAAATATTGTGTCTTCTCATAAGGTTATCAAGACAATCGCGGAAATCAACGAGCGCATCAAAAAAGGCCGGGCTGTTGTCCTCAACGCTGAGGAAATGACCGAGGCCGTCCGGCGCATGGGCCCGGAAAAAGCCGCCCGTGAAGTCGACGTGGTGACCACGGGCACGTTCTCGCCCATGTGCTCGTCCGGTTTGCTGTTCAACATCGGCCAGCCCGAACCGCCGAAAATCCGCACCACCCGGGTCTGGATGAACGACGTCCCCGCCTACGCCGGGCTTGCCGCCGTGGACGCCTATCTTGGCGCCACCGAACTGCCCGAGGACGATCCCCAGAACAAAGTCTATCCGGGCCAGTTCAAATACGGCGGCGCACACGTCATCGAAGATCTCGTAGCCGGGCGCAGCGTCCATCTGCGGGCGACCTCATACGGGACGGACTGCTACCCCCGCCGGTCCCTCGATCGTACCGTCACGCTGGCGGATCTGACCTGCGCACAGCTTTTGAACCCGCGCAATTGCTACCAGAATTACAACGCGGCGGTGAACTGTACCAGCCGCACGATTTATACCTACATGGGGCCGCTCAAGCCGGACATGCGGAATGTGAACTTCGCTACGGCGGGCTGCCTTTCGCCGCTGTTCAATGATCCGTGGTTCCGTACCATCGGCACCGGGACGCGCATTTTCCTCGGCGGCGGACAAGGCTACGTCATCGGCGCGGGCACACAGCACGATCCCTCACCTCAGCGCACCGAGAAAGGGCTCCCCCTCAGCGGCTCGGGCACGCTCATGGTGCGCGGCGATCTCAAGGGCATGAAACCGCGCTATCTGCGCGGCCTGTCCCTCACCGGGTATGGCGTGTCGCTGTCGGTGGGCGTGGGGATTCCGATCCCGATCCTCAACGAGGAAATGGCGGCCTTCACCGGGGTTTCCAACGAGGACATCCTGATGCCCGTGAAGGATTACGGGTATGACTACCCCAATGGCCTGCCTCGGGTCATTCAGCATGTGCGCTTCTCCGACCTGCTTTCCGGCGAAGTGGAAATCCAGGGCCGCAAAATCCCGACCGTGCCTCTGACCAGCCATGTGATTTCTCTTGAAATCGCCGACACGCTCAAGGCGTGGATCGAAAAGGGCGAGTTCCTTCTGACCGAAGCGGTTGACCGCATTCCGGCGTATTGATGAACGCTTGGGGAGGAGAAATTTCCTGGAGAAGCCCCTCCTCCCCAAAACTGCCGGATCGGATTGTGCCTATCCCTTTCTTTTCAAAGTTTTTCGCCTTATCCTGAATCTCTATTCGTGGAAGCGGGAAATGAGCCTGCCCTGCTGGTGGAGCGGGAAAGGCGGCCTTGGGGGCGGGCAGGGTTCTTGTCTTTTGCGGAAACGGTATTACTTTTATAAAGTAATTCTCTTTGGGAGCCGGGCGCTCTGGCTTTCTCTCCTTTTCTTTCCGTACAAACGTAGCGAGACGAGGTGTTTTGGTGAAACTCCCCGAATTTGGTTTTTTGGAAAAATGCAAGATTGTCGGCAAAACGCTGCTGGTGCAGGTTTGTTTGTTCATTACGTTGCTGCTGCTCGCGTGGGGCAGCCAGGCTCTGTATGCGAAGCTCGATCGCACGGAATTCCCCACCCCCGTACAGATCACCGACGCCGACAAGCTTGACGAGAACGCCAAAGGGAAGGCGCTGGTGGACGCCATCACGCACCAGATGCGTTATGAGCTGGACTCCACGTTCGGATGGAGCATCAACGATATTTTGTTTAACCGGTTCGTGTTGGACAACCGGGCGTACCGCCAGTACGGGGTGTACCACGCCACCAAGGTGCTGATGGACCTGTATTCCATGACCATCGCCAAGCTCGGCACCAACGACCGCGAGAGCGAAATGCTCTACAAGGCCCGTCTGAACAGCTTTGCCATCGATCCGCGCAGCTTCATGTTCCCGTCCGCCGAGTCGTCCTACAAGAAGGGGCTCAAGCTCATTGAACAGTATAAGGAGAGCCTCGACAAGGGTACCGGCGTGTACAACTGCCGGACCGACGACCTGTACGCCTCCTTCGACCTTGTGATCGGCGAAAACCTGCTCGGGTATGCGCTCGGCCTGCTTGAAAACTCGCAGGAACTGCCGTTCTACACGCTGGACAACCGTATTTACGAAGTACAGGGCATTGTGCTGGTCGTGCGGGACTTCATCAGCGCGCTGTATGAACTGTACCCCGAAATCAGCAGCAAGGGGAACGCGGGCAATATGGCCGCCGCGATCGAATACATGAACCGGATCTGCACCTATGATCCGCTGTACATCACATCCAAGGTAAACTCCGGCGAACTGATCATTTCGTATGTGCTGTTCGCCAAGAACCGCCTCGAAGACATCCGCAACAGCATCCGCATCTAAGTCTTTTATCAGGTTCAAAGCAAAAGGGAGAACGGCACGCCGTCCTCCCTTTTTTGTCGTCTTCCGGAAACTGGAGGCTACGCGCCGTAGTACTCCTTATACCACTTCACGAACTGCCCGACGCCGTATTCTACGGAAGTCTGCGGGCGGAATCCGGTGTCCGCGATAAGGTCGGACACGTCGGCCCATGTGGCTTCCACGTCGCCGGGCTGCATGGGCATGAGGTTGCGGATGGCTTTCTTGCCGAGGGCGTCTTCGAGCGTGCTGATGAAAGTCCCGAGTTCGACCGTATTGTTATTGCCGATATTGTAGATACGCCACGGCGCGGTGCTGGTCGAAGGGTTGGGCTTGGCGCTGTCCCAAGCCGGATCGGGCTGGGGGATGCGGGCCATGACGCGCATCACGCCTTCGATGATGTCGTCGATGTAGGTAAAGTCGCGGCGCATTTTGCCTTCGTTGAAGACCTTGATGGGTTCCCCGGCGAGGATGGCCTTGGTGAACAGGTAGAGGGCCATATCCGGGCGGCCCCACGGCCCGTAGACGGTGAAGAAGCGCAGCCCCGTAGCCGGAAGGCGGTACAGGTGGCTGTAGGTGTGGGCCATGAGCTCGTTGGCTTTTTTGGAAGCCGCGTACAGGCTGACCGGGTGATCCACGTTGTCATGTACGGAGAAGGGCATGGAGGTGTTCATGCCGTACACGGAACTGGACGAGGCGAACACCAGATGCTCCACCTTCCCGTGGCGGCAGCATTCGAGCAGGTTGCCGAAGCCCACGAGGTTGGACTGGACGTAGCTTTTGGGATTGATGAGGCTGTAACGCACGCCCGCCTGTGCCGCGAGGTTCACGACATGCGAGAACGCGTTGCGGACGAATACGGCTTCCAGCGCGGCGTCGTCGGCGAGGTCCGTATGTTCGAAGGTGAAGCCGGGCAGGGCCTGCAACTGCGCGAGGCGATCTTTTTTGAGCTGCACCGAGTAGTAATCGTTGAGATTGTCGATGCCGACGACCGTATGCCCCTCGGCGATCAGGCGTTTGGAAAGGTGGAATCCGATGAACCCGGCCGCGCCGGTGACGAGAACGTGCATGTGGACCTCTTTTGGGTGATTGATACGTGGGAAAAGATGCCGGATGCGCTTTCCGCGCGAAGGGAGCGCCTCCGATACTTTGCCCGCAAAAAGACAGTTCCATTGTGATAATACGCTGAATTTTTCAAAAAAGGAGACAGATTCGGAAATGTTGCCCCGTCTCCCCCGAAACGCTTCTATCTTCCTGCAATGATGGACTTCAAGAAGGTGATAAGCTGGGCATAGCGTTGCGGCTCCCCGATGAGGTCGTCGACGTGCGGCGTGACCACATAACGGTGCCCGTGCACGATGCTCGGCGAAAGCGGGCGCAGCTCGGCAAGCCCAAGCTCGGACGGGACCTGCCCGCACATGAGGATGACGCTTTCGGGTTTGAGCGCGGCGATGCCGCTCAAAAACATCCGGGCGTCGACCGTCTGTTCCGATTCGCCGTCCCCATAGGGGTAACGGTTCAAAGGCCAGAACGCATGGCTCCCCTTGGGGAGCGCCATATCCCCGAGCAACCGGCGCAGAAAGTCGCGGTGCGCGGCGTCGGCGTCGCCGCCCAGATCACGGCTGAGAGACGGATAGGACCAGACCAGCGAGGGGCGGGGCGGCGTTTTTTTGAGCAACGTCTGCCAATAGGCGGGCCAGACATCCGGGGCCAGAGTGTCCGTGTCCGCGATCCGCACAGGTTTTTGTGGGGCGCTGGAAACGGGCTGCGGCTGTGGGGGAGGGGTATAGGAAGGCGGATGAGGCTGGCGGCGTTCCCCGTGCTGGGGCGGCGCGCTGTGCTGCCGGACGGGAGGCGCGGCTTCGGACGGCTCGGGTTCCGCCGGGCGCGCCAGAAGACGCTCCCTGACCTCGTCGTCGAGGAGCAGGTGCGTGATCCCGGCCTGACGCCACGGGCGGAAGGCCGGGGAAATATTCAGCGGGACAGGAGCCACGAGAGCAATCTCCACGCAACGTCTGTTTTTGAAAGGTGCGCCCAGCGTTCTTCGCGCCCGGAAGCGTCGGCGACGAAAACCGTGTTGTCCGGCGTACCGAAACCGTCTTGGAGCAGGTTGCCCACGACCATGTCGGCCTTTTTGGAAACAAGCTTGCCGCGCACGGAGTCTTCGAGGTTCTGCGATTCGGCGGCAAAGCCTACGACTTTCTGCTCAGGCCGACGGTCGGCGGCGAGCGTTTTCAGGATGTCCGGATTGGGCGCGAAATGGACATCGAACCCGTCCGGAGCGTCGCTTTTCTTGAATTTCTTGTCGCCGCCCTGTGCCGGAGGCACGGGGGAGAAGTCGGCCACGGCGGCGGTAAACACACCCGCATCGCACTGCGGCCACACCGAAGCGGCGGCCTCCAGCATGTGCCGGGCTGATCCGACGTTGTGCCGGGCGATTCCGGCGGGCAGCCACGGCGTACCCGGAGACGGCCTCGACCCGCGCGCCGCGCAGCCATGCGGCCACGGCGACCGCCGCTCCCATCGTCCCGGTAGACGGGTTGGTCCAGAAACGCAGCCCGTCCCAGTGCTCGCGGGTCGGGCCAAGTGTGACCATAACCCGTATGCCTTCCATATCCTGCGGGGCCAGCGCGCGCAATCCGGCGAGATAAATCTCGCGCAGGTCGGCAAGGCGCCCTTGTCCCTCTTCACCGCACGCCGTGCGCCCGCAACCGGGCTCGACCACGGCGCACCCCCGTTCACGGAGGGTGGCGATGTTGGCTTGCGTGGCCGGATGGCTCCACATGGCCGGATTCATGGCGGGGGCGATGACGGCCTTGCCCCGGAAGGCAAGGGCCTGGCAAGCCAGCAGCTCG
>OGPD01000698.1_pt1 | contig 35122 bp, 30 predicted proteins | sample 1552861 | NCBI WGS metagenome assembly OGPD01 (sample SAMEA2580280, study PRJEB22360) | human gut metagenome | biome: human gut; feature: human-associated habitat; material: faeces | place: Denmark | collected 2008/2010
TGAAATTTCTTGATGATGTTCCTTCAATAGTTCATCTGGACAATCATAAACACCATTCCCTAAGATACTTATCTTTCATTTCCTATCGCCTTTCCCATAGGTTTTCTCACAACACAATGCATTCGCATACCTTTACGAATTTCAAATTTTTCTACTTTTAATCCTGCTTTTTTGCAACATTTTATGACCACATCTCTTGTTGGCACTTGGACATCTCCATGTCCGCATATATTTGCCAACGGCATTTCCAATGTATTCATTAGCCATACCAATACTTTGTTGTCACTGGTCACATCTCTAAGAACCAACCTTCCATTTGGGCGAAGACATCTCTTCACACTGTCAAAAAATGCCTGTGGATTCGGATAATCTTTCTTGCACATTTCGTAAATACCAGCATGGCTACTTTCATATCTTCCTGCTGCTTTTGTAAACTCTTTAATTGACAATTTTTTATATTTTTCATTTTTCATGCTTTTTTCTCCAATCACTGTACCTTTTTCGCCTTGCATCCGCATTTCTTCATTTTTTTCATATAAGCATAAAACTGCTTATGCAATTCCCTCATTTCATCTGGTGCCTTCATAGCATGTTGATACATAAATTTATCTCCAAAACTGCTTTCAAATGTAACTGCCAGCATAATCGCTAAGAATCATTTCTCGCCTCTTACCCTAATGCCACATCCAGGATCATCATCAAACTAAATCCAAGTGCAAAGAAAAGCGTACCAATATTCGAGTGCTGTCCCTGCGACATTTCCGGAATTAGTTCTTCAACCACTACATATAACATGGCTCCTGCTGCAAAGCTCAGTAAATATGGTAATGCTGGGATTACCAGCTGTGCAGCAAGAATCGTCAATACTGCTCCAATCGGTTCAACCACTCCTGAAAGTACACCTCCGAGAAATGCCTTTCCCTTGCTTTCGCCTTCTGCCCTAAGCGGCATGGATATAATCGCTCCTTCCGGAAAATTCTGAATGGCAATTCCAAGTGATAAAACGAGTGCACTTGTTGCTGTAATCTGTGCATTTTCAGCAAGAAATCCCGCATACATTACACCGACTGCCATACCTTCAGGGATGTTGTGTAGTGTAACTGCCAACACCATCATTGTTGTACGGCCAAGCTTGCTTTTCGGTCCCTCTGCCTGATCACTACCAACATGAAGATGTGGAATCAAATGATCGAGTGCTAGTAAAAACAAGATACCGATCCAGAACCCAACAACTGCCGGAACAAATGATAATCTTCCCATACTCTCAGATTGTTTAATAGCCGGAATCAGAAGACTCCAAATTGAAGCAGCAACCATTATACCAGCTGCAAACCCTGCAAGTGCACGTTGCACTGACTTGCTAAGTGTTTTTCTCATAAAAAACACACATGCTGCACCTAGCGTTGTTCCAACAAACGGAATCAGTATACCTTCAAAAATATTCATTAACATTACATTTTCCTTCCTTGTATAATCGAAAAATTTTTCATATATATGGCAAAAATAATTTTCTTCAGCGGTATAGTAACAGTTCTATAGCTTGTTGATTATATTTTCGCATAATCTTTCAAACCGCCTTTATATTAGTTTGGACTAACTATCACATATATAAGAAACCGCGCAAAAAGTAAACTATAATTTTACACGGTTTTTCTTGTGTTTAAATATATCACTTACGAAATCATATAACAATAGAATTCTTTCAACAATGTTTTAATTTTTTCTGAACAGTTTCAGCACAAAATCCCGTGGGTCATTTCATCAATCCCTCTCCCCTTCATTCGCTTCCTCCAGCATAACGCTCTCCTGTACCTGTATGTCAGCATACTGGATGCGAAGAACTGCCTGGGGCCAGTTTATACTGACCATTGCGGTTTTCTCTTTTTCCATGCCTGCTTTGCGGATTAGGTCAAGAAGCTCATTTAATACTTCTTTTGTCAGATAGCCGCCCCGCCAGTGAAAAACAAGCACCTTTCCTTTCTTAGCAGCCTGCAAAGACCGCTTGTATACATCCTCCTGTTTGGTAAATGATAATTTCTTCTCTTTGTAGTAAAAATGATCATGATCATTGCAATGAGGCGCAGGCGCGATCAAGGGCTCATGATCGCGAAAGATCTGCTGGTCATCCAGATTGAAATAGTCATAGCGGATTTCCGTGTTTTCGTGATCTTTTCCCAGGCTGTTGTCAAAAGTGGCATCTAAATGATAATATGTGCCATTTATTTTTACAATATTCCATGTGTGCCGGTATTTGATTCCTTTTTCCGGATTGTTACCGCAAATTGCGATCACACACCATACTCCCAGCGCATCCAGAAGAACCTTCACCGCTTTCGCAATGCCCTCGCATACCCCGACGCCCTGTCCAAGAGGACCAATGATCTCATGGGAATATGCTTTTTTCAGTTTGTCATAACGGACATTTTCACAAATAAAATCGTGCACATATTTCTCTTTTTCCCACTCAGACATCTTCTGTGCCAGACGGACAAGCTTCTCTACCCTGGCTGTCAGAGCCTTCTGATGCTCCCGGATCTTGTTTTTCTCAAAAAGATATTCCGGTATGAAAATCAGGTTCGGCGAATCTTTGTAGTAACGATATTTAAAATTAGTTACCCAGAATATTTCAGGATGGTCCAGTCTCATCTGGAAAAAGACATTGTAAAGTTCCTCTCCGGAAAGCGCCGGAACCTGAATTTCATCCAATAGATTTTTCACCCCGGCAAAAATGCTGTGATAAGCAGCCTGCTGGGGTTTGTTCATATGATTATAATAGTATTGTTCCATTTTTATCCTTTTAGCTTATCTGTCAGTTTCAGATATCCCTGCACAAGTAGATCTGTTACGATCAGCACAACGACTGACAAAATCAGACAATCTCTTACACTAAATTCGTAAAAAGCTGCAAAACCAGCAATCGTCCAATATACTCCAATATGCACTGCATACATTTTGGATATCTGCCTGGAATAATAGCACAGCTTATTGTAAATAAATTTCCATTTTTCTATAATCGGCATGAGAAAAAATGCCACTGCAAATACAAGGATAATGCTGCAGAAGGTTCCCACTACTTTCACAAGTCCGGGAGTTCGATACTGTTCGATCATATAATTAAAGAATCCGTCAACACCCGGATGCATTACGATGCAGATCACAAACCAGGCTGCCGCTACGATTCCGCATACCAGACCGCTCTTTTTGTAAAAAGCTCCTTTTTCATCCTCGGGTACCTTTCTGATTACTTTTGCAAAAACATATCCTAAAAATACATAACTCAGATATGGAAAAAAGCAGAAGCTTGTCTCACCTTTTCCCCCAAAGGTCATATCAAGAAGCCAGTTAAGTGCCTGATTATCAGAAATCAGCAGTTTGGTAAAAGGTGTCACGATTCCCACTATCAATGCACTTATTATGTAACCGCCAAGTTTTACATTTAATTTCCTGTATAAAGCAAGTACAAGGTAGCACATACCGGATATGAAAAAGATATTCACAAATGTAAGCATGGAATACCGGCTTGCTTCAAATACTTCCCTGCTGCCTGCTACTTCTCCTGTAATAGAATTTCTAATGATGTAGCTGACCGTCATGACTGCCGCATAGCATAAATTGCTTATGCCTTGGTAAATCAACAGTTTTATACCGTTTCTGACCATGTCCTTTGGCTGGGAATGGCGCGTAAAAACACTTCCAAAACCCATGGTAAACAGATATAAGCAAGCTCCGGTAGGCATAAACAGGGCAAACATAATTTTATGTACACTTGACTCTGCCGCTGCTGCACCTGCAATTGTCTGAAAGGAATGTATAAATACAATCATAATCATCAGAAAGCCTTTTACCAGGTCAAGCTCTCTCTGGCGTCCAGTATTTACTTCTTTTTCTTTTAAAGAAAACATATTTCTTCCCCTTTTCCTTAATTTGTTCAAATATTATCTAAAAGTGCAATGTTTTTTGGATACTCCATATTAGAATATAAGTTCAGCTGCAGCTGCAATATCCTGTTATACTCATCACATCCAGGCTCAAGGACTCTTCTCTGCTCATACAAGTCGTGGTCTTCCTTGCTCATTTTCACATCAAAGCTTTCCTTTGTATGAAACTGGATTTCAATTCGGTAGTTGCGCGGATTTTTAAATTTGGTATTCACGCCATTGTATGGAAAACCGTCATTGGTCCAATAATTTTTTAATGCATAAATTTTCCAGTTTTTCTCAGACAAAGCCGTTATAACAGAACGGATCTGTTCTACATAATCTTCCGGATCCAGTATGATCGTATAACGGACTACATCCGCCAGCGAATCAAAGAAGGATTTCTCTACTCTCTGATAAAGCTTATTGTACAAGGATTTCGGTGATTTCACTCTGTACTCTAATCCTTCCAGTACGGCTTTGTTGGTTTTCGCGAACTCTACAAGGAATTTGGTTGTCTCGAATTCTGTGGATAAATAATCGGCATAAAACACTCTTTCCTCAGGAGAAAGCTTCTGAAACAGTTCCCTGTCCTCATCTGTCCATGATTCTTCGATTTCTTTGTTCAGATAGATTTTTTCAGCTGTTTCCGCTGACGGAAGGCGGTGAAGCTCTATGGAAGCAATAGAAAAAAAATCAAAACTGTGGTCTGACCGATTAGACAGACTACTGACAATTTTCCCAAAATTATCAATAATTAAATTTACCTTCCGCTCAATCAGTGTATAAGCCGAATCCGAACCGCCTGCTTCTATCACCAGTTTGCCATCTTTTACCTTAATACTTCTTACCACGTTTCTTTCAACAAATCCAACGATTTCTTCGGAATTATATTTGTCGAACTTGTCATAGCTCAAATCAATATTTGCATTTTTTAATTCTGCCAGCTGATTTCCAACAGCTAACACAGCCGCCAGTTCCCTCAGACTGATAACATTTTGATTGTTCAACACCAAAGCTTCTTCTAACTGAACAGGTGCTGTACCATTTCCACCGATAAAGTGAAGCATACGGATTATGGCATATTTATGCAGATCTGATGGAAATTCAAATATATCACCGTATTCTTCCAACAGGCATGCACTGAACAAAACATGATATTTACTCATAACCGGAAAGAACGTAAGCTCTTCTGCCTGCTTCTGAATTCCAAGCTTGTCCACATATCTATTCATAATTTCCTGATTTAAGCCAAATCCAATATGTGCAAATAACGCTGCAGACAAAAGGCAGTAGCACTCATCTTCATTCATATTTTCCAGTTTCTGCTTATCCATTATCATATCACAAAATTCTGCAATATCGATAAAATGCATTATAGAATAATCAGAAATATTAGGATATAACTTTTTATATTTTTCCAGCATTCTCTGGACAACTGTACAGTTATCCCGGTAGTTCCCATATAGTTTTTTTGATTTTGCTAATAAAATTTCCGAACATTTATTAACTATCATTTGGTTTATTCTCCAGTCTCTTTTCCCTGTTCTCCTCCGTTTGCCACTTTAATCAGGATAATGGCACAGAGTTATTCGTTTCTTATCCAGCTTAATTACCTCAAGATTACTTACCGTTTCAAAATAATCATTCATATTCCGAATATTCTTTTGTCATTTAAAATCATATCGAACCACAGCACAGTTTTTTACTCCAAATGCAGCATATTCCTCATTTGTCATGTCCGTAAAATAGGACTGTACCACTCTGGCGATTCCATTATGGGCAACCAGGATGTAAGTCTTCTTATCGGACTCTGCTTTTATTTCATCAAGAAGATTATAAATCCTCTGTGCCAGCCGAAGTGTTGATTCTCCGCCTTCATGACTGCATGCAAAAAACTCCTTTGCTTTCTTGAAATCCTTCCCATCCCGGGGAGTGGACTCCCATTTTCCAAAATTCTGCTCAATCAGCCTTGGTTCCACCCTGTATGGAATTCCTGTCATTTCCGAAATCAACCTGGCAGTATCCGCTGCCCTGCTAAGCGGAGAGCAGAGGATTTCATCTGCCTTAACCCCCTCTGTAAGAATCTTCTGTCCCGTCTCCTTTGCCTGCTCGCGTCCATATTCTGTAAGCGGACTGTCTGTAGCCCCGCAAATTTTGTTCTCAACATTCCACACAGTCTGCCCGTGTCGGATAAAATAGAAATGTCCCATGGTGAGTTCCTCCCGTTATTTTCTTCTCATAATCCTGGTTATATTTCTCGGTAAGCGTCTTTACCTCTGCTTCCGTAAATCCAATATAAGGTGCAAAATTCCTAGAGCATGTTTAAAAAGGCTTTCTGCAAGATGTGCGTCACAATCGTCCAAGAAAATAAAATACAAATAAAAGCAAAGTAGCAATAGCCGATATATTTGCTATATCATTCCACATATTCCACCTTGTTCTTACATTCTTACGCTAATCGCCTTAATCACCGTCACATCCGCTGGCAGCCATTCTACATCTCCCATTTTTTCCTTCGTCAGCCATTTTGCGGCTTCATGTTCTTTTAACACAAGATCCCCTTTCACAATCTCGCACCAAAAGCAGTCCATGGAAAGGTGAAAATCTGGATAGTCATACTCGATGGTATCAATTAACTCTCCCACTGCAATTTCTGTATCAAGTTCCTCCATAATTTCACGTTTTAACGCTTCCTGCGGTGTCTCGCCAGGTTCTATTTTTCCACCGGGAAATTCCCAGCCGCCTTTTAAGGGACCGTAGCCACGTTGGGTTGCAAAAATAATGGGTTCGCTTTTTTCATTAACAGCTTTTATTACGGCTGCAACTACTCTAACTGTTTTCATAATCTTCTCCTCATCATGAATTCACAATATACTCATAAATATCTTCTCTTACAGGTACATCAAGAATCCACTCTATCTCCACTGCTGTTTTTTCTGTATTTGCCATTTTAAATTCTTTCGTTTTTCCACTTGCAGTCATAGTGCCAAGATAATAGAATTCTTTGGAAATTTTGTCATCTTTGTTTTTTCGTACAAAAAGTTCCACTTGGATTCCTCGCTCTTTCGCTTTTAAGAAATTCTGTACATCCTCTGACTGCAAGCTTCTTCCAGATTTCGAAATTGCAATTAGGCGATCTCGAAAGCCAGGAATAAAATGATCCTCATATTTGGTAGTATCGCTAATATTTTCTTCTTTATCATAATTGATAAATACAGGAAATGTTTTTGTCTTTTTGTCAAACTTGTAACCACCAATATTTAAAGGCACTTCATTTTGTGCCCAATTCAGCAAGCGGCAAACATCTTCATAAGTATATTTTTGATATAAAACCAAATCAGTCTTAGCATAACTATTCCTGTAATCTCTTTCGTAGCGGTTTATTCCAAAATCAACCAATTCTTTAAGGATATTATAAAAATCATCATTTGATAACATTTCCACAAACGATTTCGTTGGTTTATAGTCATTTCCAGCTTCTTCAATAAACACACACTGAGAATAGGTCTTCTTACCTGTTCCAGCAGGAAATTCATTTGTCATCACATTTACAATATTTTCTTTTTGATCCTGGCTAAGTTCTTTTCCATATGATTTCATATCTTTGGAAAGCTCTGCAAAGAGGCCTAATTTAGGAAACCCATGAGAATACGTGAGCATCCGTTTTAACAGTTGAAGTTCCTGTATACGTTTTCCATTTGCTAATTTTTTAGATACAAATTCAATTACCTTTTCCTCATCCAAGGACAACCGAACTTTATATTCTTTTTCATATTTCACCAGGAATTTGTAATAGGAACCAAGACTGTTATTGTCAAAAATCCGAATAACATCCATCTCTCCGTAATCATCAAAATCACGAAGGTTTGGAATCCTTCCAAGCTTATTCTTCAGATTCGTGTAATTTTCTTTGATAAGCTTAATATCACTGAAGTTTGCATTATCTACAGATGCAAAAATTCTTTTCCGGCTAATTTCATCAAAATGTACGGTAGAAGCTCCTGGAATTATCCTTCCGCCTTCCATAATGTATCTACGAATATTGTCTTTATTGTAAGTTCTATCCCCAGATAGCGCAATTGGAATCATAAAATTGTTATTATAATTTCCAATAAAATCCAGAATAACTACATATTCCTTTCCCTTGGCTTTTCGCAAACCTCGTCCAAGTTGTTGAATAAAAACAATTGGGGACTGCGTTGGTCTAAGCATAATAACTTGGTTAACCTCAACAATATCCACACCTTCATTTAGTATTTCGACAGAGAAAATATAATCCAACGGCTGGTTGTCATCTGTTGCTTCATCATCGTTCATTGCCAATCTTTCAAAAGCAGCTTGTCTTTCCGATTCAGAAGCATTCCCATTAAGCGCTATTGTTCTAAACTTACGTCCAGTGGAAGGATTCATTATTTGATTAAACTTCGCAGACAGTTTCTCTGTTTCTTTTATACTGCTACAAAAGATTAGCCCTTTGACTTTTTCTCCACTGTAGCCATAGTAATCAGCTTGACCGATAATATGTTTTACTCTCTCATCACTTGTCAACATAGAAAAATCTCTACAGGCATTTTCAGCATCACCAATAATTGATAAATCTGTTATTCCAAAATAATGGAACGGACAAAGCAGATTTTCTTCCATTGCCTGTTGAAGCCGAATCTCGTATGCGATCTGATAATTGAAAAGCTCATAGACATTTCTGCCTTCCATATTATCATCTCTTTTATCCGGAGTTGCTGTCATACCAAGCCAAAGCTTCGGAGTAAAATGTTTCATTACTTTCTGATAAGTATTGGCTGGAACATGATGAGCCTCATCCAGAATAATACAGTCAAATGCATCCTTTTCATATTGGAATAAATGCTCATTACGATTCAACGTTTGAACTGTAGCAAAAATGTAATCCGCATCATACTCATGATACCCAGCACCTACCAGCCCCATAGAAACAGACTTTCCAAAGACCTTTTCGTAAGATTTTTTCGTCTGTCTTGCTAATTGACCTCTATGTACCAGGAACAGTACTCGTTTGTAACCTAATTCCCGCATCGCAAAGGCCGAGGCAAAAGTTTTTCCCGTTCCTGTTGCAGAAATCAAGAGTGCTCTTTGCTCTCCTGATTCCACTATTTTCCGAAGGTTTGTAATGAACTTCACCTGCATACTATTGGGTTTCAATTTATAGCTTTCAATTGAAGTAATTTCTTGTTCTTTGGCAATTTCTCTTTGATGCTTTATTATCTTATAACGTTCTTTGTAATTTTCATAAAATTCATCGTAAAATAGGGCATAGGATGAGTTCCATAATTCTCTGAACTCAGCAACAATTTCTTTCGCCATTTCGCCTTGTTCTGTTGAAAGCAGCTTGGTATTCCATTCACGATTGCTGGTAAGTGCGGCGCTGGTGATATTGGAGCTTCCAATTATAATGCGATATATTTCGTCTTTTTTAAAAATATATCCCTTTGTATGGAAGCCTTCGGCTGCTCTTTCTACATCGAACATTTTCAAAGTAATGTTAGATAATGAATTAAGTTTCTCCAAAGCTCTTGGTTCGCTGAAATTCAGATAATTAGTAGTCAGAATTTCACCTGGAATATTTCTTTTTTCAAGTTCTTTTAGTGTCTGAAGCAATGGAGTGATACCGCTCATAGTAATAAAAGCTACACTAATCTGAAAACGGTCGCATGTCAAAAGCTCATCTTCTATGGATGAAAGAACCTTTTTCCCTTTTTTGTAATTGTTTGATACAAATCTAGGACGATATGTACTACCAGATGCAACAGCCCCGTCTATATATGCAGTTTCAAAACCGGATCGCATTTCATCAATTTTGCTCATTTGTTTATAACACTCCCTGCTTCCACATTTCTTCTGACACAATCACATATTCCTTACTATTCTCCACAATCCCAATCTTCTCTTCCCATGTAAGGTTTCTTTTAATCTTCGCGGGACTTCCCATTACCAGGGAGCCGTCTGGGATGATAGTGTTTTTGGTGACAAGGCTTCCGGCGCCGATGATGCAGTCGCTGCCGATTTCAGCTCCGTCAAGAATTATGGCGCCCATTCCGATTAAAGTACGATCGCCGATTGTGCAGCTGTGGATTACGGCATTGTGGCCTATTGTGACATTATTTCCAATGTGCACTGGCAGGTCGCGGCTAACATGGATTGTGCAGTTTTCCTGGATGTTGGTTTCCTCACCGATTACGATTGGCGCGTCATCTCCGCGGATTACACTGTAGTATAGCACACAGCTGTCACAGCCAATTGTTACATCACCGATGATTACGGACTGCTTCGCAATTTTTGCTGTTTTATCTATTTTTACATTTTTATAGTTCATTTATCATTCTCCGATCTCATGATATTATATTGAACCAATGTCAGACTGTTTTCATTATAGTACCATACCAAAAAAAGAGATTGTATATTATTTCATTCAGTTACTTGGGCGTATATCAATTTTTTTGTTCTAAAATTAATTTTATTTTAATTCCAAAATATGCTCGTTTCTTTTTTTATGTTTGCGGACACGTTAGCGTTGTTCACGGTATTACCGGAAATCAGTTCAGTAACAGATATGGAAAACGCATCTGCAATGGGCTCCAGCAAAGCAGAGTTTCCTACACTAATAATCTTCTTTTATAGGCAACACCAAACTTATTTTCCTAAAAACTTTTCTATTATATCCCAATAAACTTCCATCGTCTCATCCCCGCCACAATATATCTCATGCTTCGTCCCGGGCATGTAAACATACTCGCAGGGGACAGCACCGCGCTTTCTGATTTTCGCTGCGAATTTCTGAAGTGCGCGGACGGATACGAAATCGTCTTTTTCGGCCTGGAAAATGAGCAGAGGAGACTGGAGTTTCTGCCAGCCGTGGTATCTTAAATACCAGCTCATTTTTATGGCTGCCTTCAGCCAGCCATAGGATGGTGCACAGGTCTGGAGAAATTGTTTTTCTTTTCGCAGGTTGTTGTACCTTATAAATTTAGGTTCAGAGGTGCCAGCGCTGGTTTGGAAGGTGTCGGTTCCGTCGTATGGCTTCTGTCCTAAGACATAGGACTCTTCCTTTCCCAAAACGCATTCTGCATGGGCAATCAGTACAGTCAACGGCCATGGCACGCCTCCAGTGAGCGGTTTGATCATAGGAGAGCTTAATATCACTTTATGAAAAAGAGCGGGTTCCCAGGCTGCGGCGATTGCGCTGATTGCACCGCCCATGGAGTGGGCAAAAAGGTTCAGGGGCAGGTCTGGATGTACCCTTTTAATTTCGTGGCATACTTTCAAAAAATCCCTTACATACCGCTTCCAGATATCAATATATACTAATGAGGGATCTGCTGTCAGGCGGTAGCTTTGGCCGTGTCCCATATGTTCTGGCATGTATACGTGATAGCCAGCCTGTAAAAAATAGTAAATCATCTCCTCATATTTTGGCGCACCTTCTGTGAAGCCGTGGCTGATTACAACCACCCCTTTTGGATCATCTGCCAGATAACGTTTCACATGGATTTTTCCTATAATTCCATTTTTCTCATGGTAAATGTCTTCTGCTCCTGGAATGTACCCATCTCGGCAATGAGCCTTTAAATAAGGTTCCACCTCATTTTTCATAGTATCTAAATATTCGTTTTCCTGTATTATTTTCATTTCAAAACTCCCCTTACAAGCAGCTTATAAAATCATAAAAAACAATCATCACGATTCACACATTCCTGATAACACAACTCATTCAAAAGTATCTTTGAAAAAGGTGTACTGCGACATGTGTTACAATTTACGAGAGTCTTAATACTTTATTACTATCCCCCAATAATCCCATTAATCTTCTTCTCATTATAAAACACCAGAATAATTCCGCCCACCATACAAAACACCGCTGCGCCAAAGGCTGCGATTCTATAACCAGTTCCCTCTCCTGCTCCAATCGTAGAAACAGCAGTAAAGATCAGCATGGAAAGACTCTGGCCCAGTTTGAATGCAAAGGTTCTTGCCGCATAAAACATTCCTTCCCTGTTGCTTCCGGATGTGATGGAATCACTCTGGGCGATATCTGCCACAACCGCCTGGGGCAAAATTCCGAAAATCGCCATCGGCAGCGCTGCCACCACCGTCAGGATCAATCCCTGTACGGTTTCCGGAATAAAGCTCATTTTTCCCATAAATCCTGTATAGAAATAAGCCAAACTGAATACAGCAAATGCAAATAGAATCATCTTTTTCTTACCCAGTTTCGGGGTAAGCTTATTTACCGGAATGTAAAATACCAAAGACAATGCTGTCATCCCCACAAAATACAGGGTTGTCATCGTCTCCGGCAGCTTCAGAAGGCTGGTCACAAAGAAAGGCAGACCTGTCTGAAACATGGTAAGGGCGATCCAGTAAAAAATATCGGAGCCCACAAATTTACAAAATTCTCCATTCTTAAACGTAGCAGTCAGGGAGCGAAAAGCAGACTCTTTTGCTGGAACTGTGTCCACGTAATCCTTTTCCCGAATGCAAAATACCGGTATCAGCATGCAGATAAATGCCACCACTGCCATCAGCGTGAAGGTGACACGGATGGCGCCAACACGTCCAAATGCCGGGATAAATGCACCCCAGATAGTTGGTGCCAGGTATGCAACTGCAGTTCCTGCAATGAATGTAAAGGAAATCACCGTAGAAATGTTAAGCCGCTCCTGCTGAGTATGTCCCAGCTCCGGAATCAAGGCATTATACGGTGTGCAATAAGCTGTAATGGAAAGGTAATAGGCCAGAACCATCACCAGCAAAAACGCTGCATTGAGCCAGCTTTTCTCATTAATCGGGGACCAGAACACCAGCACTGTGGAAAGTGCCAGAGGCAAGGACGCCCATTTCAGGAATGGAATTCGCCGTCCATCTTTGGCTGTACACCGGTCCGACCAGGACGCGATCATAGGATCTGTAAAAGCATCAAAAATTCTCCCGAAGGCTGTGATTCCTCCGATAATAGTGAAAATGCCAAGCACCACCAGTCCCTGTGGAATAAATACGTTCTGCCCCTGGCTGATGGCGGTTTCATCTGGCTGATAAAAATACACAAGCCAGTTTGAAATGATTCCGGACAACATTGCCCATCCAAACTGACCTGCTGCAAACTGCCATATTTTTGCTGTTGTAAGTTTCTTCATCACGTACTTACCTCCTGCTTCTTTATATAATGATAGTATCATTTTTGTGCCCGCTTCACAATATACGAATCATTACTATTGCACAATTTTAGCATTCCACAGCTACTTTGATCACTCCATCTCTCTTATTTTCAAAGAGCTCATACGCTTCCTCAATTCTGCAAAGCGGATAAGTATGTGTGAGCAAAGGCTCTGTATCAAGCCTGCCTTCTGCAATCAGCTTCAGTGTTTCCTCGCAGTGACAGCCATCCACTCCGCCGGTTTTAAATGTAAGATTCTTGCCGTACATATCCGGAAGAGGCAGTATCTGGGCTTTATCATAAAGTGCTACCACAGTCACAATTGCATTTGGTCTTGCGCATTCCCATGCCAGACGAAATGTAGCTTCCGCTCCTGCAACCTCAAGAACCACATCTGCTCCTCCATGCTCACTGTTAGCCAACGTAAACTTCTTGCATTCTTCTGGTGATACAGTAAGGACCTGCGGATAATGTTCCTTAATAAAGCCAATACGCTTTTCGTCTTTTTCGCACATAATGATCCGCTTCGGTTTCTTCAGCATCACACAAAGCAGCGTACAGATTCCGGTAGGACCGGCTCCGATGATCAGCACCGTATCATCTTCTGTAATCTGGGAAATATGTGCCGCCCAATAGCCTGTAGCCAGAACATCTCCTACCAGCAAAGCCTGCCTGTCAGTAACCTCATCCGGAATTTTGTTAAGCCCCTGATCTGCAAAAGGCACCCGCACGTACTCTGCCTGACCTCCGTCTATGCGGCAGCCAAGAGCCCAGCCCCCATTTTTATCCGTGCAATTATTAACATAGCCTTTTTTACAGAAAAAGCATTCCCCACAAAAAGTTTCCACGTTTACCGTTACTCTGTCTCCCGGTCTCACATTTGTTACACCACTTCCAACTTCTTCTACAATTCCTACCATCTCATGACCAACTGTTATCCCCGGAACCGCACGTGGAACACTTCCATGTTTGATATGAAGGTCACTTGAACAGATGCTGGCAAGAGTTACCTTTACAATAGCATCCCTGTCATCTATAAGCACAGGCTTAGGCTTTTCCATTAATTCAAATTTTCCTTTTGAAACATATGTATATGTCTGCATTTTTATCTCATCACTTTCTAAAAAGATTTTTAAGCATTCACTGTCTGCCATCCGTAACTTTCATAGTAGATATAAAAACAAGTGAACTAAGCAGCAGCATATAAGGATACAGCAGCATTGGAAGTATATCAAATGCGCTGACCACTTCTCCTAAACTGGCTGCAGCAGAAACAGCAACCAGCATTTGCGCTCCGTATGGTAAAATCCCCTGAAAAATACAGGAAAATGTATCCAGGATAGAAGCAGCTTTTCTGGCGCTGATACCGTAATCCTTTGACATTTCCTTTGCAATCGGGTTCGCCATAACGATCGCAACTGTATTATTGGCAGTTGCAATATCCATTAACCCAACCAACAATCCCATTCCCAAGAGTCCGCCTTTTTTTCCTTTAAACACTTTCTTTATCCAGTATAATAAAGCGGAAAATCCACCGTACTCCTTGATCAGGGCACAGATTGCAGCTACCAGAATCGCAACCATACTGGTTTCAAACATCCCTGCAGCACCAGTTCCCATATTTCCGATCAGGTCTGTTGGTGCTATCATTCCTGTTGCAATCATAATAACTGAGCCACTTAGAATACCTGTAATCAGTACGAAAAATACATTAAATCCGATGATACCACCTATAAGAACCAGAATATAGGGAACGGTCTGTATTAAATCGTATTTTTCTTCGATGAATCCACCATTATAATTTTTCACAGACAAAACCAGCAGAATAACAATGCTGGCAATGGCAGCCGGCAGTGCAATAAAGAAATTTTCCTTAAATTTATCTTTCATTTCACAGCCTTGTCCATTACATGCGGCAATGGTTGTGTCTGATATAAATGACAGATTATCTCCAAACATGGCGCCGCTCATGACAGAACCAATACAAACCGGCAGTGCAAATCCGGATACCCTTGCTACTGCAACTCCAATTGGAACGATCAGTGTAATTGTTCCTACAGAGGTACCCATTGCAAGAGAAACAAAACAGCTGACCACAAAAAGCACAACAACTGCAAACTGAGGCGGAACCAGTGACAAAATAAAATATGCAACACTGTTTGCGGATGTTCTTCCGACTATACCTACAAAAATACCTGACAGCATAAAAATTATGATCATTGTAATAATGTTAGGATCACTGATTCCCATCCCCATAACTTCCAGCTTATCATTCAATTTAAGCTCGCGGTTCTGTATACAGGCAACAAGTAATGCAACCAGAAATATTACAACAACGGGGATTTTATAAAATCCCATCTCGATATCCAGGCCATACTCAAATAATATGCCAAGCCCCAGATACAAAACAACAAACACTACTATAGGAAGCAGTGCTTTTCCATTTCTTTTTTCATTTTTCCTCATCCTACACTTTTCTCCTTCTTAGTTATAGTACTAATAGTATCATTTTTGTGTCCGCTTCACAATAGCAAGTCAACTGGATATTTTATATAAAAAGATCCCGGCAGGCTTCTGCTTCTGAGCGCTCAAACTCAAAAGTATGAAACCTGCCGGGAAGTTTTATTTTCATCAACAAAAAAAACTATAGCTTACTGATAATCCGTCTCTTATATTCCAAAAATTCTTCTGACAATGCAAAATCCGCTGCCCTGGGTTTTCTCTCCTGGATCACGATCTCATCTTTGATGGTTCCCGGAGTTCCGTTCAGAATGTAAATCCGGTCGGACAAAAGAATGGCCTCATCAATATCATGGGTGATAAACAAGGTAGACAGATCAATATGCTGCATAACTTCCAGATACCATTTATGCACGCTGGCCTTTGTCAATGTATCCAGTGCACTGAAAGGCTCATCCAGAAGGGCAACTCCGCTGGAACTTAAATAGGTTCGAAGCAAAGCCGCACGCTGACGCATACCACCGGACAGCTGGCTTGGATACTGATACTGGGTGCCTTCCAGACCAAATTCTGCAAAAAGCGGATTGGCCTTTTCCCTGGCTTCTGCTTTCTTCACGCCTTTCAGTACAAGGGGAAGTGCTACATTGTCGATCACTTTCTTGTGGGGAAGGAGAAGATCCTTCTGCAACATGTAACTGATGCTTCCAGGTGTGGAAGTCACATCCTGATCTTTCAGATAGACCTTTCCTTCATCAGGTGGGATAATACCGGAAAGCACATTGAACAATGTGGTCTTTCCGGAACCGCTGACTCCCAGAAGGGAAACCAGTTCCCCCTGCTCCAGATAAATGGAAATGTCCTCCAAAACCTTTTTTTCACCGTATGTTTTTGAAATATGTTCTGCTCTTAAAATCACTTTATTTTGTTCTGATGACATATTCGTTCCTTATACACAGTGCTACTTCTATAACCAGTTCCATTTTCCGCAAAAATCGGGGTAAATTTTCCTGACAGAATAGCTCTATGCGTTAATTTCTTTCTCTTTCATTCCTTACTGTGGAAGATACTCGTTAGAAAATCCGACTCCAGTAAGATCCTTGTCGCAAAGCTGGTTCTCATACAGCCATTTGTAGAATGCATTCCATCTGTCTGCATCAAATACGCCCCAGCTTTCTGCATCGTCAATGTATTTTGTGGAAAGGAATTCCTGACTCTTCTTTACAAGATCTTCAGCATCCTTCAGAGAGCCTGTATTATCGCCGTCAATGAGGATCTGTGCTGCCTCATCCGGATTCTCTGCTGCAAACTCATATCCCTTTGCAGTTGCTTCCATAAATGCTTTCGCCTGATCCGGATTCTCAGCAAGATAGTCGTTATTTGCAATGATAACCGGTGTGTAGTAGTCAAATACAGGATTGATATCAGAGAATGCAAAATAGTCGCAGTCTACACCTTCTACGTCAGCATTGATTCCGCCCCAGCCCTGGAATACCCAGATGGCATCCGTCTGATTGGCAGCAAGTGCTGCAGGCTCATCTGTAATATCATTAGGGATCAGGGTAACCTGACTGAAATCTCCGCCGTCGCCGTTTACAACACTTTCCAGCATAGCAAGCTCGATTGGGGAATCCCATGTGGAATAGGTTTTTCCGGTAAGTCCGGCTGGTTTATCAATTCCGTCACCTTTTCGGGAAAGGATTCCGGAGGTGTTGTGCTGAATGATTCCTGCAACTGCTGTGATTCCAAGAGGCTCGTCAAGTGCAAGGGAAGCAGCCATGGTATCCTGGGCCTCGATCGCAAACTGAGCCTGACCTGCTGCGCACATAAGGGCTGCACCATTTTCCGGTGGCTGAACGATCTCCACATCAAGACCAGCTTCTTCATAGTAGCCTTTTGCCTGTGCTACATAAAGTCCGGTGTGGTTGGTATTCGGTGTCCAGTCCAGGCAGAATGTGATTTTCTCCTGCGCACCATCTTCTGCGTATACACCTGTAGGAACTGCAAACACCATAGCTGCCGCTGCAACTGGTGCGATTACTTTTTTCAGATTCTTATTCATGATTTTTCTCCTTTTCTACCTGCAGCCATGGCATTGTGATCCGGCTGACAATATTTACTGCCAGAAGAAGTAAAAGGCTGATGATCACAATGAAGATAATGACTGCAAACATTTTATCAAAAGAATATGCTTTTTTTACACGGGTCATATAAACACCAAGTCCGTTAAATCCACCCAGCCACTCAGAAACAACTGCTCCTACAACTGCATAGGAAGCAGATATTTTCAGCCCGGAAAAAAACTGGGGCAAAGCACCTGGAAATTTCACATGGCGGAAAATCTGTGCCCGGCTGGCTCCCATGGCCTTCATCAGACGAATGGCATCCGGATCCACACTTTTATATCCATCCAGCAGTCCGATTGTAATTGGGAAAAAAGTGGTGATCACAACCAGAGTGATCTTCGGTGCCATTCCAAACCCCATCCAAAGCACCAGAATTGGCGCAATGGCAATGGTCGGTATGGTCTGTGTAATGATCATGATCGGATAAAATGCCTGATCCATTACACGGAACCGATCCATCATAGTTGCAAACACAAATGCCAGCGCGATTCCAATGAGAAGTCCGTAAAAGGATTCCAGCAAAGTGAATTTCGCATGGAAAAGTATGGTTGGCAGATCGCCAAACAGGGCTGTCAGCACTGCTACCGGAGATGGAAGCATGTAGGATGGAACAATTCCCGAAATGCTTACCACTTCCCAGCCAAGCAGAATCACGGCCATGGCTGCAATTGGAGGTATCTTACTGGTGATGTTTGGTAACTTTCTTTTCAATGGTAAGTACATCCCCTTCTGGTTTATATGCAATTTTAACATATACGCTCATAGCCTTGCAGCCTGCGCGCTCAGCTACATGCTGACACTCTTTTACAATATCCATCAGCTGGTCGTAATCACCTTCAATGGTGGTCTCAAATGGTCCTACATAATAGTTCAGACCAGTGGATCTGATGTAGGCGATCACCTCGTCTACAATGCGGATAACTTCCTCTTCATCCTGTACATTTGGCAGTACCTGAATTGCTACACTTGCGTTCATTTTCTTTTCCTCCTATTTTCCGTCCCATAAACAGGACTTTGCGTTAAAAATCGAATAAGAACCATTCTTGAAACTGTGACGGAACTGAACAGGCTCTGTCAGTCAGTATGAAAAAAAGAGCACCTGCCATCCAGACAAATGCTCCTAATTACATCGTTAAACACTTCCTACACTGGCATGATCCAACAGGTTAAAAGGGTCTAAGGACTACCTTACTCTCAGCTTCTCAATTGAAACTCCCCTGGTCGTTATTCAGATTTCGTTGCTTATTATAATACACCTTTCTTCAAATTACAAGAAACTATTTTTATCTCAATTATATTTTACATACCCTTAACAGAATTGTACTGCTCGCAGTCTGACCAGCCGCTCTAATTAATATTCCCATTTCATCAGAATTCGTAAAAAAAATCCCCCTGCATATCACAGTTATTTCCTGCAGAATATATAATAAATCTACAGATTCTCAAAGGCAGCCTGAATACTGTCATAGTGCAGGAATTTTCCCTGGGCTGCAAATTCCTTGATCTGATTCAGGGTGGCAAACATGTGGCCGTCTGTCTCTTCTTCCTGAAGGTGTAGATCTTCTTCTTTCACATCCATCACAAAGCGGTAAACATCTACGAAATAGTTGTCTCCCTCCCCTGGATTCTCTCTTTTGTAAGTAAAAAGATAGCCGCCCTGCGCACTGCTTACGTCAAGACCTGTCTCCTCTTTCACTTCGCGGAGTACAGCGTCATAAGAGGATTCCCCTGCCTGTGCTGCACCACCGGAAACCTCCCACCAGCCTGGTGCCCAGGCTTTTGTCAGCACACGTTTGGTAATGAGAAACGTACCATCTGGTCTTGCCACTACTCCAAGTACGGTGAGATGGTATTCTCCGTCCTTTAAACACCAGTCGTTTCGTTTCATGGTACGGCCGGTAGGTCTCTTGTTAATATCATAGATGTCCCAGAATTCCAATTTTTATCACTCCTGTTATATATTTCTTATGTATATTTTTATATTACGATTGTTTTGCAAATATTGTTATCAAATGCAGTTTTTCATCTTTTTCTATTTCAGCAGTTCCTCCACCATCTCTCTGGTATACTCTACCTTCTCTACATGGTTGACCTCGATCTGATACAGTGCATTTGCCGCAATGTGCTCTGCTGCCTGCTCCAGATCACGAATACCTGAAGTATTGGAATAACGCTGGATGATTGCCTCCAGCGCACCCTCTGTGATAATGCACTCACTCTCTTCCATATGCATTCTCTTAAGAACTTTCGGAAGAGAGAATCTGGAAAAGATTACTTTCTTCTCCTCAGCTGTATAATCCGGAATATCAATTACTGCAAATCTGGACATCAGCGGTGCACTGATCTGGTCACGGTCATTTGCAGTAGCAATTGGATAAACACCGCCAGTTGGGATCATACACTCCATATAGTTATCTGTAAATCCAAGATTGTCCAGAAGGGTAAGAAGTACGTCTGCCGGATTTCCATTTCCTTTGCCGGAATTTGCCTTATCAAGCTCGTTAATAATAAATACCAGATTAGAGGCACCAGCCATGGAAAATGCCTCCATAATAATTCCGGGCTTTGCATTTGCGTAAATACGGGGGCTTCCGGTAAGCTGCTTGGAGTCGTTAATTGAGCTCATGTCCAGCGTAGTCCACGGAAGTTTCAGGATTCTTGCAACTGCATAGGCTATCTGGGATTTGCCAGTACCGGCAGGTCCGATCAGAAGAAGTCCGTAGGCCGGAAGGGTATGTGTACGGTTGATCTGGATAATCGTCTCAATAATACGTTGTTTCACACGCTCCATTCCATAAAGCTCTTCATCCAGGATTCTCCTTGCCTCAACAGGATCGATTGCTTCAAAATAATTGTTCTTCCACTGGATATTCAACATAATAGAAAGAGCCCTCTGTGCATGATGGCGCTCTTCCTGAGAAACTTCACTGGATCTTGCCACTGCCAGATTTCTTCTGGTCCAGAGTCTGATATTATCCGGCAGTGTTTTGCCTGCGCAGGTCATAAAATCGGTAATGCTCTGAATGCTGGTAAGTTTCATCTCATCACCGTTTTCCTCCTGTTCCTCATCCTCTTCTGCCTCGGCAGGTGCATTACTCTCCAGAAGTCTCTCAATCATAAACTGCAGAAAGCCATCCTCTGCAGAAAGCTTTGTGCCGCCGCCAAAAGCAGTTTCGCGAATGCGGTATACCGCATATCCGTCCTCCCTGTTAGTACCAGACAAACGTACATTGATCCTGCTGTCTCCCAGCCATTTCAAAAGACTGGTAAATCTGGAATCAATTTTCACCACATCTGCTGTATGGTTACCGTCTTCTTCCTTAAAATCAAAAGCAGTACGGTTTACCGGATTGGTAAACACACCGCAGGAATGATGTTTCCACTGTCTCTCTTTATTGTCAAGCACCATAATCGGCTGCTCCGGTGAAGGCTTCGTATGGCTGCTGTGAAATGTTGTGTAAGTACACTTTGCCTCCGCTTTGCTTGCAGAAGCACCGCTGAAATCAAATACTGGCATAGCTTTTTCCTCTTTCCTGTGTATTTAAAGGGATATATTTCTCTAATTTTTCTTTCTTACTATAACAACATTTTTCTCTAATGTCCAGAATGAGTTGGCCTGTTTCATAATTCAGCATTGTCTTGTATTATTGTTCACTTTGTGACCAGTAACTATCTTATTTTTTATATATCTTGGCATTTCTTAGTTTTTTACAAAAAATCTCTTGCCAAAATGGAGAAATTCGTGTATTCTATTATACGGACTACTTTTCAACAATTTGATTTTCACTTAACATTTGATATATATTTCTGATTTTTAGTGCGCAGACACCATAGTCCCTCCCAAAGCTTCTAATGGAATACTGCAATCTAAAAATAAAAGACTCCCGGGCGCTCTAGAGCGTGTCTGAAAAAGCTTTCTATAAGATTTTTCAAACAGGCTCAAGTGTTCCGGGAGTTTTTCTATTCAATTATGCCAGACTTAACAGCTGCTTTCCTTCTGTCAGTCTTTCTTCAAACTGCTCATAGAAATCTCTGCCCACTTCATATGTTTTCATATAAAAACGATTCACCACATACAAATTCAGATTTTTGATCAGCTGGGCATCTGTGGCATTATAAAGAACCTCCTGCACATCCAGCAAAAAATAATGCCAGTCAGCTACAAACTTTTCATACTGGCGAAGATCCGGAGTGTCGATCCATTTCTTTACCTTGATCTTGCTCCGGCTTGTCTTCTTACATTCATGGATCTGCAGAAAATACTTAAATCCTCCATTTTCATAGAAACGTCCCAATGGGAAAAGTCTGCAGAACCCAGGACGGAAGTCATGAATGCTGCACCGTCCCTGTTCATTCAGGAAAACACAGCATTGGTTTTTTCCACTCATGCAAAGATGAGGCAGAATATTCCCATCCATGGCATCGAACTGGATCAGCCCGGTGCTTACCAGTTCCTGTGGTGTTTTTCCCAGATTCGTACACAGACGGTACACATCCATGGGATCCAGCACAACTGAGTCCCCCATACCCTCACAGCAGTCATGACAGCCCGCACAATCCTGACAGTCTGCCTTTACCATATCGTTTAATTCATAAAGTCTTCCGTCGGAAATCTCTTCCAAAGATACTTCTCGGCGCATATGCAAATTCCTCTTTCTTTTATTTTTTTGTAGACAAACATGGTTACGGTTCACTTCGCGATGCACTGAAATCATGCATTTTCAAGATTTCCCGCTGAGATTCCCCATTTTTCTGTAAACGATATTCACCAAAAACACCCCGCGGGACATTGCCAGTGAACAGTAATATAACATGCTGCCATCAACAGCATCTCCGTATTATCTATCCTCTGTATTTACAGCTTAATTCCAGACAATGCCTGTGCAAAAGCATTATTCACCGGCTCATTTGCCTCTTTCTGCTGCCTGCGCAGATAGTTCTGCACGTCACGCTTGCCTACTCCTGCGCCCTCTTTCTGACGTCTTGCCTGGAACGCGGAAAGCTTCTCTTTATAACCGCACTGGCAGACAAACGTCTCTTCCTTACCTTTTACATACATTTCCATACGTTTATGGCATTTCGGACAACGGGCATTGGTGGTGCGGGAAATCGTTTCACGGTAACCGCACTCACGGTCCTGGCATACCAGCATTTTGCTGTTTTTTCCGTTAACAGCCAGAAGTTTTTTGCCGCACTGCGGACACACTTTATTTGTAAGATTGTCGTGGCGGAAAGTGCCTTCCCCGGTCTTGATCTCATCCACAATTTCACAGGTATAGTCACGGATTTGGTGAAGAAAATCCCCCTGACGTATCCTGCCTTTTGCAATCTGGGAAAGCTTCATCTCCCAGTCAGCCGTGAGCTCGGGCTTTTTCAGATCTTCCGGCACCAGCTCCAGAAGCTGTTTTGCCTTGGAGGTAATATGGATCTCATTGCCTTTTTTCTCCATCATAAAAGAATGGAAAAGTTTCTCAATAATGTCTGCTCTTGTGGCAACGGTTCCAAGCCCCCCAGTCTCTCCAAGGGTTTTCACCGCTTCTTTATCCCTTGTCTCCATAAATTTCACCGGATTTTCCATAGCTGCAAGAAGAGTTGCCTCTGTGAATCTTGCTGGCGGTTTTGTTTTTCCTGTATTTAAGGAAGTTTTCAAAATCTTTAGTCTGGTTCCTGTTTTCATCTCCGGAAGGCGCTGGTCTTTCAGTTTTTTCTCATCTTCCGCCTCATCTTCCAAATCATCATCTGCCCCGCCTTCGTAAACTTCCTTCCAGCCCAGGCTCTTTATCACTTTGCCGCTGGCTGCAAATGTTTCTCCTGCCGCTTTCGCCTCCATGGTCACCTGCTCATACTGACTTGCAGGATAAAGAACCGCAAGGAAACGACGGACAACCATATCATAAATCTTCCGTTCTTCATTTGTCATGTGGTCCAGCTGAACAAACTGTTCTGTCGGAATGATCGCATGGTGGTCACTGACCCTCTTATCATCCACAAAGCTTCCATTCACCTGCACAGGCTTATTCATAAGTGCGCCTGCAAGCTTCCTGTACGGACCGATTCCGCAGGCCTTCAGCCTTTCCTTAATAGTAGGAACAATGTCTTTTCCAATGTATCGGGAATCGGTTCGGGGATATGTGAGTACTTTGTGGTTTTCGTAAAGGCGCTGCATAATATTCAGGGTCTCTTTTGCAGAAAAACCATATTTCAGGTTGGCTTCCCTCTGCAAAGTTGTCAGGTCATACAGACCTGGGGCCATAGTCTTTTTCGCTTTTTTCTCTACACTGGTTATTTCAAGAGCAGCGTTCTCCAGCCTGCCCTTGATCTGCTCTGCCCTTTCCCGGGAAAAAGTACGGAAGCTCTTTGTTTTCTCATCTCTCCAGGTCCATTTCACATCCTGGGTTTCCAGAGAAATACCATAATATTCCTTTGGAACAAATTTGCGGATTTCTTCTTCGCGCTTTGCGATCATGGCAAGGGTGGGGGTCTGCACCCTGCCACAGGAAAGCTGGGCATTGTATTTACAGGTGAGGGCTCTGGTACCGTTCATTCCCACCAGCCAGTCTGCTTCTGCCCTTGCAACAGCTGCACGATAAAGATTGTCATAGTCATGCCCGTCTTTCAGATTGGCAAAGCCTTCTTTAATTGCTTTATCTGTGACTGAGGAAATCCACAGTCTCTTAATTGGCTTATGGCAGCCTGCTTTTTCCAGGATCCAGCGGGCAACAAGTTCCCCCTCCCGTCCTGCATCTGTGGCTATAATGATTTCTCCAATATCTTTTCGGAAAAGCTGAGTCTTTACTACGGAAAATTGCCTGCCTGTCTGGCGGATGACTACCAGCTTCATCTCCTTGGGGAGCATGGGCAAAGTCGCCATTTCCCATTTTTCATACTTTCTGTCATATTCTTCCGGGTCAGCCAGGGTTACAAGATGTCCAAGCGCCCAGGTTACTACATAGTTTTTGCCTTCGAGAATACCACCGTTCTTCTGGTTTGCGCCAAGAACACGGGCAATGTCTCTGGCGACGGATGGTTTTTCCGCAATTACAAGTGATTTCATGTATACACTCCTGATTATTTTCGTATTTGATGATGTCTGCTTAAGCAAACAGTGAAATCCTCTCCATAATTGTTAAGGAATAGTTACATTATAACACACTTCAGAAATTTTTAAGAATATTTTGTTAAAATTAATTTGTAAAACGATCCCACCAATGATATTATGTAACCATAAAAGACAGAGAATCTACATCGCGATACTTCAGGTTCTTTGCAACAGAGCATGCCCCCAAATACGTTCCCTGATATGTGCTTCACAATTTATGGGAGATTTTGCAAACATGTTCTAAAAACCTAGGAGAAGTTATGTATTATTTTATTGTTAATCCCAATTCCCGCTCTGGCAGGGGACGTTCCATCTGGAATGAGATTCATCAGCAGCTTATGCTTCGGGGAGTTGATTTCCAGTACTGCCTTACAAGATATTCTGGACATGCCGCAGAGATTGCTTCTGATGCCTGTGCTCTTGGCACTGAATCTGAGCCTGTATATATCATTGCAGTGGGAGGTGACGGCACCATTCACGAGGTGCTCACCGGCATCACCGATTTTGACCGGGTAGTCTTCGGATACATTCCAACCGGCTCTGGCAATGATTTCTGCAGAAGCATGAGACTCCCTTTTGATCCAATGGAATCACTGGAATATATCCTAAAGGCAGAGTATATCAGCAAAATGGATGTTCCTTACCTGCTCCGCAATAATAAGAAGTCCCGATTCGGTATCAGCACGGGAATCGGATATGACGCCGGCGTATGCCAGGAGGTTCTGGCAACGCCCTTAAAGAAGGTATTCAATCGTCTTGGGCTGGGAAAGCTGATTTATCTTTTCATTGCATTGAAGCAGCTGATTTTTATTAATCCAGGAAAAATGACAGTGACCCTTGATGGAGAGAATACTTTTTCCTATGACCACGTATATTTTACAGCGGTTATGAATCAGAAATATGAAGGCGGCGGTTTTAAGTTCTGCCCGGATGCTCAGCCTGACGACCAGGTTCTGGACGTGATCCTTGTGGAAGGTATCCGTAAGATAAAGCTTTTATTTTGCCTGCCTACTGCTTTTTTCGGAAAGCATGTGGGCATCAGGGGAATACATATTCTCACCTGCAGAGATATCCATGTACATAGTGCGTCCGCTCTTCCCATTCATATTGACGGGGAATCTGGCGGAATTCGCGAAGATTTAACAGTTTCCATTGAAAAAAGCTCTTTAAAAATCATTTTACCTGTGGTATAATCTCTCACGATTTGGGATATCCGGAATTACAGGACCGATAACCCGGATTGGAAAAGGAGTGAAAAAGACTTGGTACAATTTATAAAAAAATACAGGCATGGTCTGATCATACTTGCGTATGCCATTGTTTATATGCTTTTTTTTGAGTATCTGGAGCGCAGGCCGGTGCGGGGATTTCATGTGATCGACACTGTTTTTGATGATTACATACCATTTTGTGAATATTTTATTGTCCCCTATCTGTTATGGTTTCCCTATCAGATTGTCACAGTTTTGTACTTTATCTTCAGGAACAAGAATAAAAAAGAATATTATCAGTTGATTTTCAATATGATGATGGGTATGACTGTTTTCCTGATCGTGTCTTATATATATCCAAATGTACTGCACTTAAGACCATCGGAGTTTCCAAGGGAAAACGTGTTTACAGATATGGTAAGATGGCTGTATCGGACGGATACACCGACCAATGTTCTGCCAAGTATTCATGTGTTTAATTCTCTGGCAGTTCATATGTCACTTACCAATTGTGAGGCGCTGAGAGACCACAAAGGGGTAAGGTATGGATCATTGGTTCTTACATTACTTATTATCATGTCTACTATGTTCCTGAAGCAGCATTCCGTAATTGATGTGTGCTGTGGTGCTACGCTGGCGCTGTTTGGATATCTGTTTTTCTATCCGCAGAAGGCGGGAGAAGAAGCAAGTGGCATGGCAGTAGAGAGAATTGGACGGAATAATCGCAGGAAACATTATTAAACAAAACGCGCACTTCCAGAAATTGGAAGGCGCGTTTTTTTATTAACAAAAATATGGGCGACGGCAACCGAATATGGATAAAATATGCCGCAAAGTGGGGCGTACTGATTGCAGGAATGATTTTTCAAAAATCTCCAGAACGCCCTTATCATTAATCAGTTAAATCCATAGAACTTCTGGCAAAGCTTGTATGCAGCTACAGACACCTTACGTCCGCCGCGGCCTGGAAGGTTCATGAAGTTACCCATGAGGCTGTGGCGAAGTTTTCCGTAGAGGGCACGGTTCGTGGAGCGGATATATTCCAGAAGCTCCTTCTTCTTGTCGAGAGCTTCCTTTGTGCCGGAGCGGATCAGCATAATGGAGGAAATGGTAGTAATAATATCCAGATAACTGATCATGTAGGCTCTGGTGCGTTTATTCATGCTGCCGCAGCTGGTGTAGGAATTTACCATCAGTTTATTTACGCGGAGCTGCTGGTCGATTCTGCGGATCATAACTGTCTCGTTTACGGACTGGTCATCGCGGCCGATAAAGTAACGGTAGAAATTAGTATCCAGGTAGTACATGTTCTGTACATACGGCAGCGGATCAAAGGCAAAAATATTATCTACGTAGAAGGTATGCTCCGGCAGAGTCAAGTTGCACTCAAGGAGAAGCTGGGTACGGTAGATCATGGAGTGCATGAGAAGATATTTTCCCTTTGGCATGTGACCTACTTCATTCCAGGTGAAAATCTGGTTCACTGGCAGGCAGTGACGATACTGCATAACCTTCTTGCGGGTAGCACCCTGTTTCTCGTATACAAAATTACTGATGAGAAGATCAACTGTTTTGGAGCCTTTTACCAGCTCTTCCAGAGTTTTCAGGATCTCTTTGTAGGATTCTTCATTTACCCAGTCATCGCTGTCTACAACCTTGAAATAGAGCCCCTGGGCATTGTGGATACCGGTGTTTACGGCGCCGCCGTGGCCAAGGTTTGGCTGATGGATGGCGCGGACAATGCCTGGATATTTCTCCTGGTATTCATCTGCGATCTCGGCTGTTCTGTCCTTGGATCCATCGTCAATTACAAGGATCTCTACTTCATCTCCGCCTGGTAAAAGGGATTTGATGCAGTTCTCCATATAAGCTTCAGAATTATAACATGGAATTGCTATGCTCAGTAATTTCATTTATTTTCCTCCTCATGTAGTGTAACGATTCTGTATTTTAAAATTACGCACCTTGCGATGTATTTTCCTTTTTTTTCTTTGAATTATGTTCTCAAAAACTCCAGCTGAACCATTACATATATTTTTCATAAGCGCCAAACGCAGAAGGTATGGCGTAGTTTCTCTCTGATTCTTTTTTATCTGCAAAAAGAATTCCCGGGGCATGTGTCTGCTCCAGGGAGGACACACGGATCCGGTACGCTTTCATCCTCCACTCAATGTGGGAAAAAATATGCCTGGCATCTGGCAGTTCTTCTATATATAAGGGCTCTGCGCCAAGCTCTTTCACGTATTCCAGGGCTTCCTCACGGTTCAGGTATCCTTCTGTATTGGGAAGCTCGTATAATCCGGCAAGAAGACCTTTCGGCGGTCGCTTGCGGATCGCAGTGCAGCTTCCATCCTGAATAACCAGCACGGTACGCTCTTCCACCACTCTTGGCTTCTTTGGTGCTTTCACCGGAAACTTTTCCATGGTGCCGTGAAGTCCCGCCTGGCAAAAGCATCTCACCGGACAAAGATCACATTTGGGCTGTCCGTTGGGGACGCACACTACTGCTCCAAGCTCCATCATTGCCTGATTAAAATCACCTGGACGGTCTTTCGGGATAATTTTCTGCAATGCGCTTTCTGTCTTTTTGCGAAATGCAGGTCTGGTAATATCTTCCGAATCTTCCGTCATTCTGGTGACTACACGGAAAACATTTCCATCTACGGCTGGCACCGGAATGCCATACGCTATGGAAGCGATGGCTCCTGCGGTATAACTTCCTATTCCCTTTAACGAGATAAGAAGGGAAAAGTCGTCAGGAAGTCTGCCATTATATTTTTCTACCATTTCCCTGGCTGCCAGCTGCATGTTCCGCACACGGCTATAGTATCCAAGACCTTCCCATAGCTTTAACAGCTTTTCCTCCGGACAGACTGCCAGGGCCTGGATATCCGGCAGTTCCCTAATAAATCTTTCAAAATAGGGCTTTACAGCTTCCACGCGGGTCTGCTGGAGCATGATCTCGGATACCCAGGTGTAATAGGCGTTGTACTTATCCCTCCAGGGCAAAATCCTTTTGTTCTCATCATACCAGGCAAGAAGAGGCTGTATAAACTCATCTGTCATCTAGTTTCCTCCAAACACACAGGCACTGGATTCTGTATTTCCATCCCGTCTGGCTCTACCAGACAGTCATAGGCCAGAATATGCACCCCTGCCTTTTTCGCTTTCTGTAAGGTTTCCCCAAATTCCCGGTGCGTATCCCAGTTTGGTTCAAATCTTGTAATTCCCTTCATCTGGATCACCAGAAGCAGATAAGCCTCATACCCTTCCCTCATGCAATGAATCAGCTCTTCCAGGTGCTTCACGCCCCTCGCAGTAGGAGCATCGGGAAAACGGGCAATATTATCTGCTTCCAGGGTTACACCTTTGACCTCAATAAAAGCCTTTCTCTTATCTGAACAGGCATACAGATCGAATCTGGAATTTCCATAAGTTTTCTCAGGAGTTACCTGCACTTCCTCTGGAAAAAGATGTCCTGCCCTTACCCATTCCAGGGCGGCTTTATTGGGAATCTGGGAATCCATATTGATCAGGCGTCCGCCTTTATTTACACAGACCAGATCGTATGCCGTTTTCCTTGCCGGATTACTGCTCTTTTCCAGAAAAACCTGGACACCAGGAATCAAAAGCTCCCTGCATCTGCCTGTGTTCTTTACATGAACCGTCTCTGTCTGTCCCGCGATCTCCACATGTGCAATAAATCGGTTCGGACGATCCAGGAAACGGCCTTCTGTAATATTTTCGTATTTCATAGTTCACCTCGTGCTGCTGTCTGACTCCCAAAACGTGTCTGAAAAAGGCTTTCTTCAATGACAGTCTTAAGAAATAATGTAACTATTTCACTGCAATATAAAACTGACCAATAGTTCAAAAGCAGCAGTCACCTTTCCTATCATAACATAAAATCGGCAAAAAGCCAGTTAAAATTGAAAAATCCCATATTAGGAGATTGATTTTTTTGATTTTCCTATATAGAATAGAAACCGTCAGATTGCAAAACAGAATGAGAAAAGAAGCAATTTTAGAATTTTAAGCACACCAGAAAGGACTAAAAACCTCAAATGGACAGTATTATTTTTGATATTGACGGAACTATATGGAACTCCACTGACGTTGTAGCTATGGCGTGGAATAAGGCTTTAGAAAAAGAGAATATTAATGTCCGTGTGACGGCTGATCAGCTGAAAGGGCTGTTTGGCAGACTTCTCCCGGATATTGCGAAGGCAATCCTTCCAGAACAGACCAAAGCGGAACAGCTTCGGGTTATCGATATCTGCTGCCAGGCTGAGCACGATCTGCTGGGTGCGATGGGCGCACCTGTTTACGACGGACTAGAAGAAACTTTGAAGGAGCTTAACAAACGCTACCCGCTTTTTGTAGTAAGCAACTGCCAGGCTGGATATATTGAGCTTGTTTTTGAGAAAACAGGGCTGGGAAAATACTTCACCGGCCATCTTTGTCCTGGAGACAGCGGGGAAGCCAAGGCGGCTAATATCCGTTCTATTGCTAAGAAGTATCAGCTGAAAGCACCTGTTTATGTAGGAGACACCTTCGGAGATTACCAGGCATGTCAGGAGGCAGGGGTACCATTTGTATTTGCTTCCTATGGATTTGGACAGGTAGATACACCGGATTATGTGATTGAGAAGCCGGCGGATTTGTTGAAATTATTCTAATTATTTATACAAATTTTTATTAGCAGTCCTTACTTTTCAAAAAATAGTGTGCCTGACTCATCACTGAAGTAACGAGAATGTGACACACAGTTATTCAACAGCAGATTGCGGGAATGATTTTTCAAACACGCTCTAGTACAGCTCAATATCTGGATTACAAAAGAAGCACCTGTATATCAATTTCCAGATATACAAGTGCTTCTTTTTCATCTTATTTCTTACATTTCTTGCGAATCACTACCACCATGATAATGAAGATAATAATTACTGCTGCCAGATAAATGATATCGTACACATAGCTCTTGATCACCATATCCAGACCGGTGAGGATTCCGAAAATGAGCAGGGTCACGCCGGAAACCAGCTGGACCTTTTTGTCATCGTAAAGCTTCTTACGCTCAGCGGCATTTCCGCCTTTCATAAGAACATCTCCATGACCGGTAAGAAGCATAACTCCCATTACAAGAGCTGCTATAGTCAGTATCATATCAAATGAATCCATATTCATATTAACTTATTCTCCACTTCTTTTGTGTTGTTCTGCTATCCGCAGCCTCAAAGACATGCAGCTGCCTTTTCATTCAGCTAGAGCATGTTTGAAAAATCATTCCCGCAATTTTCCAGTCAGATAAATGATCTTTTAGTAGAAGCACACGATCGGCACATTGGTATCAATAATGCTGTACAGAGTAGCTGCTGCATCCAGCGGCATATTGATACATCCATGGGATCCGGCGTAGGTATAGCGGTCACCACCGAAATATGCCTGCCAGGTAGCGTCATGGAAACCAATTGCGCCGTTAAACGGCATCCAGTAGGTAACCTGGGTTTCGTACTCGTAAGTGCCGTCCGGCTTCTTCTCTCCACGAAGCACATCCGGGCTCTTCTTATAATACAGGGTGAAAATTCCCGGAGGTGTGGCTCTGTCATCATAACGGATATCTCCGGAAACAATGTCAGAGTCAAAGATGATGCTGCCATTCTGGTAATAGTACATGTGCTGACTACTCAAATCTACCTCGATATAGGTACTTCCAATGTCATTATATCCGTAAGAATTGGCTCTCATGGAATATACCGGTTCCCGTGTAGTCTGAGTGCCTGTACGGATCTCTTCTGTCAGCTGTGCTGCTTCTGCGTCCTGATCGATCTTCCAGCCATATGCAGAGCCATAAACAGAAACGGTACGGCCACTGGTCGTATTAAAGGAACGTGTTGTTCCAACTGTATCATGCTCACTTGCCAGCTGTGCCACAAAATCCTTGATATGCTGGGTAAAGGAAGCATCATCCTGCACCAGCTGTCCCTTGTCATCAAACTGCAGCCATTCCTTAAGGGTGCTTCCGTCAAGAGTGACTGTCTGCTCTCCAAATGTATAGGTAATGCTGGCCTTGGTATAATTATTATAAGCATCCCTGGTGGCCTGAAGGGTAGGATCATCGCTGGTCACTGCTGCCACTGCATATACATCCGGCGTACTTCCCAGATCAATGGATGTCTGGCTTCCGGAAATGGCGGTATCCAGCGCTTTATAGGCTTCCTTCACCTTCAGCTTGCTGCCCTCAGTCTCAGGAACAATGGTAAACTCGCTTCCCTCAAGCGCCACATATGCATTCTCCGGCTCAACCTGGTTTTCTGCCTGTGCACACTTTAATTCCTTTACTTCACTCTGAAGCAAACTCTTATCAAAAGTCACATTCTCCTGGGTGGTATAGCTTCTGGTCTCCATGAACCCTTTTACCCATTCATATGGCTTCTGCTGCTTCAAAAGATCCAGAACTTCTCCATCAGACACATAGCGGTAATTGATCTGGTTTCCGCTGATGGTCTGTGGCTCCTGGTTCCGCGCGGTAACCTCAATGGAATAATCCTCCACATTGCCTGCAATCAGCTGCTCTGTCTCGTAGGCAGTCTTATTGGAACAGTTGATTCCGTTAATATAGGTTCCTTCAAAGAATCTGTCTGCATAATAGTAACTCACTGCTCCATAAGCGCATCCTGCTGTCACCGCAAGAATAGCTGCCACAATTCCCGTAACTTTAAGTCCCTTATGCTTCTTTCTGGGAACAGGGATGATCTTCTCATCCAGTTCCTCATCAGTAATAGGAACATAGGAAATCTTCGTCGGACGGGCAGATCTGGCTGCCGGCTTCGGAGACGGTCTGGCAGATTTCTTAGAAGTCTGCTTCTCAGGCTGGTTAGGTGCTACCGCACCGGCAGAATCTTTTCTTCGGTGCTTTCTGCCTTTATTTGAATAGGGCGGAATAATTTCCACCTGAAGCTCTTTTTCAGATGTTTCCGGTTCATCTGCAGATTCAGCGTCCTCTGAATCTTCGCTCTCTGAATCTTCTTCCTCTGAATTCTCTTCTTCAGATTCTGTCTCTTCCTCGTCCCAGAAGTCCTCTTCTTCCGTGCTCAGCTCTGCCTCATCCTGGTCGTACTCTTCTTCCTCTGGATACTCCTCTTCAGAATCCTGCTCAGCCAGTTCTTCTGCATCGGAATCGTCTTCACCTTCCCAGGAATCAAAATCGCTCTCCTGGTCATCTTCATCATAAAAGTCTGCGCCGTGGAATTCCTCGTCCAGATCTGCTTCAAGACCTGCCATAGCCGAATCTATTTTATCTTCAAAGTCTCCCGGGCTTCCCTGAGTATGCTTATTGTCCTTACTCATGTATAAAACTCTCCTCTGATAAAAACACTGTTTGAACAAGGCTTCTCCATCTAATGGCGAAACCTTGTTTCATTATAACATATATTTTCCATTTTGTATCTTAAAATGTATATTTCCTTCAAAAGAATCCCTTTAATGTTAATTGCAATTCAAACTTCCACCCCAAGAGCTTATCCGTGAAAGTTAATTCTTCCGAAAGAATATGTGGAAGTTACCCTTTCAAACTGGAAACTCGGATTGCAATCGACCTTTTTTCAGCCTTAACAGTCTATAACAGATTCATTTTATTAAATCACGTTTACGGATTTGTAATCCTGGCTTTCACTGCAGACATAATTTTCTCTTCATATCCTTCATCACATAGAAGTAAAGTACAATAAGAAGGACTGTTGCTACAATCCATGCAAATGGACTGGCCATGCATGCCATTGTATAACTCCTGGCATCTGCTGCAACAACTGCCATCACACCTCTTCCAATAAGCTCTGCCACGCCTGAGAGCATAGGAAGAAGCCCATATCCCATTCCCTGAAAGCCATTACGGTAACAATTGACCACATAAAGGGGAATCATAAACATTCCAACACAGCGAAGATATGTATCCACCATAGGGATCACCGCCTCTGCATTATCAGAGATAAACAGATAAGAAAAGCTTTTTCCCACAAAAAACAGGACAAATCCTACAACAACAGCATATGCACAGCCGATCACATCTGCACACCGGAACCCCTGACGCACACGGTCCAGCTTACGCGCACCAACATTCTGTGCACTATATGTAGACATTGTAGTTCCTATAGCTACAAATGCCTGGGTAAAGATATTATCAATCTTAGAGCCTGCTGTAAAGGCCGCAACTGCATAAGAGCCAAGTATATTCAAAGAACTCTGTACCATCATGCCTCCAATGGCTGTAATGGAATACTGCAGTCCCATGGGAATTCCCACACTGATCTGTTTTACGGCAATATCACGGTTAAAATACCAGTCTTCTTTTTTCATCTTTAGTTCCGGCACGGCCTTCCACATATAAATCAGGCAAAGAACTCCTGACACTCCCTGTGAAATAACGGTAGCCCAGGCAGCTCCCGGCGCTCCCCAGTGAAAAAAGATAATAAATACAAGGTCAAGTACAATATTCAGTCCTGCCGCCAGAATCAAAAAGTAAAGAGGCGTTTTGCTGTTTCCCAGTGCCCTTAAGATACTGGACACCAGATTATACAATACCTGGGTAAAAATTCCGGCACAGATGATCATAATATAACCATATGCACCATCAAAAATATCTTCAGGTGTATGCATGAATACAAGAAGCCTGTGCATTCCCAACATGCTTACTGCAGTCATAACAACTGCGATCACAGCAGAAAGAATTGCTGCATTACCAACCGTCTTACGCATCTCATCCATTCTTCCTGCTCCGAACTTCTGAGAGGTAAGAACTGTAACTCCTGTTGTAACCCCCATCAGGAATCCAATAATAAGGAACGTAATGGTTCCAGTAGCGCCTACCGCTGCCAGCCCCTTGGTTCCAACAAACTTTCCAACAATAACTGCATCTGCCATACTGTACAGCTGTTGAAAAACATTTCCCAGAAATACAGGAATAGTAAAATTCAACAGCATTTTCATGGGCTTTCCCACAGTCATATCTGTCTGCATATTCAGTTTTCCTCCATAAGAAAAAATATCGTTTGAGAGGGATTATAGGCGATGAACCGCTCCCCGTCAAGTAGACAATTGAAAAAATATAAATTTTTCCTGCCAGC
>OGPD01000720.1_pt1 | contig 34736 bp, 35 predicted proteins | sample 1552861 | NCBI WGS metagenome assembly OGPD01 (sample SAMEA2580280, study PRJEB22360) | human gut metagenome | biome: human gut; feature: human-associated habitat; material: faeces | place: Denmark | collected 2008/2010
TCACTTTATTTATCTTTTATCAACTTAAAATAATAACCCCGTTCCCTTTTTGGGAACGGGGTTATTATAAAAACGGTTTGATTTATAAATTTGATTTATAAAATAGAAGCTTCATTTACTTCTTCAATATCATTTTTTTCAGCATAGCCTGTCAGGGCCAAAGTCAAAGCACCGTCACCAGTTACATTGCAGGCAGTACCAAAGCTATCCTGCAGTGCAAAAATCGTCAACATCAAAGCCGTACCAGTAGCATCAAAACCCAGTACACTGATGATAAGGCCTAAAGAAGCCATAACTGTACCACCTGGAACACCGGGGGCACCAATAGCAAAAATACCCAGCAACAGACAGAATAAAATCATCGTACCTAATTCTGGCAAAGCACCATATAAAATCTGCGAAACAGTCATAACAAAAAATACTTCAGTCAAAACACTGCCACATAAATGAATATTGGCAAACAGTGGAATGCCAAAATTTACCAAGTCTTTGCGCAGCACTTTTGATTTACGTGCACATTCCAACGCCACTGCTAAAGTAGCCGCCGATGACATTGTACCTACGGCAGTAATATAAGCCGGCCAGTAATGCTTCAGCACTTCCATTGGATTAGCGCCGGCATAAAGACCTGCCAAACCGTACAACAATGCCAGCCAGATATAATGTCCCACCATTACTATCAGCACTACAATCAGGAACACAGGCAGCTGTTTGGTAATCGTACCTTCGTACGACAATGCGCAAAAAGTGCAGGCGATAAAAATCGGCAGCAGAGGAATAACAATATTAGTAACGATAGCCAGAACAATTTTTTGAAATTCTTCCAAAAATTTAGTAATCACAGCAGCCTTAGTCCAGGCAGCTGCCACACCAATCAAAACAGAAAAGACCAAGGCGCTCATTACACTCATGATCGGGTCGATCTTTAGATCAAACAACAGCTTTGGCAGTTCTTTTAAACCATCTACAGAAGAAACAATATTCAGATGGGGAATAATACCATACCCTGAAAACATTGCAAAAAATGCTGCTCCAACCGAAGAAACATAAGCTAAAGTAATAGCAACACGCAGCATTGTCGACGCATGCTGGCCCAAACGCGTGATAGACGGGGCAATGAACCCGATAATAATCAGCGGTACACAGAAAATAATCAATGAACCAAGTAAATTTTTGATGGTTAATATAACCTGCATCAAAGCTTCATTGGCATATAAGCCTACCAGAATACCTGCAATAACACCCAGTAAAAGTCGGGCAGGCAAACTTCCCAGTATGTTTTTCATTAGCGTCACTCTTTTCTTGGATAAAATATTTTACTATATACTAAAATAGCATATACTAATCAATTCCTCAACTGTTTTTCACTTTTTCTCTCAAAATATTATTATTTTCTTAAATAAAAGTACTGAAAATAGTATTTTAGACTTTTTTACTACCGTGGAGCCCACATCATCAGACCCACACCACTGCCATACAAAATAACCGCCGCCGATTTCAGCCAGACCTGCCAAAATAAAAATCATAATCGAACTAAACATAAAATTTTCCTTTCCAAATACGCAATCCATCTAATATTATAGCCATAAAATAAAAAATTAAAAGTCTGGCTAACTAAAATCCAGACTTTTATCATTTTCACATTTAATATAAATTATTTTTGCTAATATAAAAATCTAAATCTGCCAGCCGCTGTTTAGAATCAGTTCCAATTTTCTGACCAATCAAGATTGCTAACGACTCTGCAACACATAATGGAACTACATAAGAATTTGTAAAACCAACTCCGTCTATTTTTACCGTTAACAAATAATCAGCATATGGCACTAATGGTGACGTTACTCTGTCTGTAATGAGAATGATTTTACTACCACGCTTTTTAGCCAGCTCTAAAATAGAATAATTAATCTCAGAGTAGCGCGGGAACGAAAACATCACCAAACAATCTTCTTCATTAAGATCAATCAATTTTTCTATAACACTGCTTTCTGCCATATTGCACAAAATCAAATGCGGCACAAAAAACACTGCTTTACGTGTAAAATAATCAGCACAACAAGATGTTCCTCTAAAACCAATAATATATTTATTCCGACTTTTTATAATACACTCAGCGATACTATTCACTAATTTGTCATCTAAATTAAGCATCGTCGAAGATAAATTATCAATAGCCTTATAAAAAACATCGTTTACTACGTTATCACTATTTATTTTATCTTTGGTATTAGTAAATTTCTGGCTTGGCGACAAATTCAAATTATAATGTTCAAGCATCCGTTCTTTCATAGTATTTTTAAAATCAGCAAACCCAGCAAATCCAAGTAATCTAATAAACCTAATAATAGAAGTATCACTTACACCTAACTTTAAAGATATATCAGTCACTGTACTAAGACCAATGTTATTAATATTATCAAGAATATAATCTGCTATAACTTTTTCTGTTTTAGTTAAATTCATAGACTGGATCTTACTAATCAAATTATCCATAACAACATTCCTTTAAATATTAAGTATTATGTTAATATTATACACCATAAAATAAAAAGAAGCAGGGATAAATTTCCCTGCTTCTTTTTATTTTATTCAAGTTCTCTTACAAAAGTCTGTATTCTATCCATTGCTTCCTTTAAATTCTCCATAGAATTAGAATAAGACAATCTTACTTTACCCTTAATATTAAATGCTTCCCCTGGAACCAATGCCACCAGAACAGCTTCTAATAGAATATTAGCAAAATCAACGGCATCTTTTATTTCACGGCCACGATATTTTTTGCCAAAATAACAACTGAAATCCGGCAATAGATAAAAAGCTCCTCTAGGTTTCGCACAGCTTATCCCCGGCATTTCGGCCAAACGCTGCAATAAATAAATTCTTCGTTTATCGAACTCTGCAACCATTACTTCCAAATCATGCTGCGGTCCACTCAAAGCAGCAACAGCAGCCTTCTGAGATATAGCACTGGTAGCTGAAGTTGTTTGACTTTGAATTTTCTTTATTGCATCTATAATAGTTTTATTGGCAGGGACATATTCAATACCCCCCCCACGCATTTCTACGAATACATATCCAATACGCCAGCCAGTCATTGCATAAGCCTTAGAAAAGCCATTTACAGTTAAAGTCCTGTTCCAAACATCTTTAGAAATAGAAGCTATTGAAAAGTGCTTTGCATCGTCATAAATAAGCTTTTCATAAATTTCATCTGTAATAATATAAAAATCATATTTACAAGCTAAATCAGCTAATTTACGCAAAGTACCTTCGCTATAAACAGCTCCAGTTGGATTATTAGGAGTACAAATAACAATAGCTTTTGTCTTCGTAGTTACAGCCTTCTCTAAAGCCTCAATATCCAAATCAAAAGTTTCTGCTTCTACATCTACAAAAACTGGTTTCGCTCCTGCAAACTTAATCATCTCAGTATAACTAACCCAGCAAGGAACTGGCAAAAGCACTTCATCTCCAGGATCTACTAAAGCCATGATCGAATTAAAAATTGCCTGCTTAGCTCCTACAGTCGCGCAAATTTCATCTGTGGTATATTCTAAATTATTATCTTCATGTAATTTTTTAGAAATCAAACGGCGTAATTCTATAATACCGTTACCAGCAGTATACTTACTGAAGTTATCAACTATTGCCTTGATAGCTCCGCATTTAATATAATCAGGAGTCCCAAAATCAGGTTCACCCACATTTAAAGAAATAATATCTTTTCCCTCTGCTCTCAACTCAGCTACTTTCGCAATCAATGCAGAAGTTGGCGAACCTGAAAAAGTATTCATTCTTTCTGCTAACATTATAATTCCTCCTATCCTAAACTAAAGTTTTATTAAAATCTTCACCAGTCCAAATATTTTCATTTTTGGCAACCAGCATCGTTCCTAAAACATCACCCGATACATTTACTGTAGTATGTGACATATCAATAAGTCTGTACATTCCAGCAATAGGCCCCATTAAATCCATTGGCAAACCTAAAAGATTTAAAAAAATCGCACCTGTTACAATACCACCACCGGGGATACCTGGTGCCGCGATAGACATAATAGTCGAAATAATAATAACCATTAAAATCTGATCAATAGTGAGCTGCAAACCATAGATCTCAGCTACAAAAAACGCCAGTATCGTTTTATATAAAGCGGCTCCAGTCAAATTTATCGTGGCTCCCAAAGGTATAGAAAATGAAGCAATAGACATCGGTACCTTTAACCTTTCTGTAGTAACATTTAGAGTTATAGGTATCGTACCTGCGCTGGAATTAGTAGCAATAGTATTTACCCAGATCGGTATCATTGATTTACACATTTCCAGATAATTTACTTTAGTATATAACCAGACGATACCACTAAAGAAAAACCAAATCAAAAGACAGCCAACCCAATCTGTAAAAACAAACTTAGCCAGAACCCCAAAAAGCTTAGGTCCAAATACAGCCGTAGTATTCGCCATCAGTGCTAATACACCAATAGGAGAATATAACATAACTATATCCAGCATTTTATAAATAATACTTGCACATTGATCAAAAATTTTAGTAACCCCAGCTACCTTCTCACCTAAAGACACCAGTGCCACACCTACAAGAACAGTAAAAAAAATCATTTGCATAATCTGATTTTTAGCCATACTGTCAACAATATTAACTGGTACCATATCAAACAAAAAATTTACAAATGATGGGGTTTTCACTTTTGAAGTATCAAATGCCTGCATATTATCAAGTGTAAATCCCACACCTGGATGAGTTATATTAACCATAACAATACCAACAATACAAGCAATAACTGTCATAAGGAAATAGACAATGACTACTTTACTGCCAATTCTTTTCAACCGCTGCACATCACCAATAGCAGCAATTCCGCTTGTAACGCTAAAAAAGATAACCGGAACAATTAACATTTTAATCATATTCATAAATAGATCTCCGGCAGGTTTTACCCAAATAGAAAAATCATGGAAAAACAGTCCGGCTATAATACCTATGATAAAACAAACGCCTACTCTATGCGGCAAATATTTTTTATTTAACAAAAACGTACTCATACTATCCCCTCGTTTCCCAAACAACTTGCTTTATTAATAGTAATCGTCAATTATTTCAATCTTTTTTGTCTCGATAGCTTTAGCTACCCACTCACGCTTAGCAGTTCCATTCCCAGCGGCAACCACTTTAGCTTCATCAGTTTCTTGCAGTTTTTGCGCTGCTGCAAGTACCGCAGAAGCATCCTTCAAGGGAATAATTATTACACCATCATCATCCATAACAACTATATCTCCTGGGTTTACGCTAATACCACCACAAGAAATTGGTACATTTATTTCTCCCGGTCCTTCTTTATAAGGACCACCTGGTGTAGAACCTGTAGCATAAATAGGTAATGGTATTTCCTTTGCGGATTTTACATCCCTTATCGGACCATCTAATACTAAACCATTAAGTTTTTTATAAGCAGCATATGTAAACATAATCTCTCCCATCAACGACCTGTTATCTACACCGCCCTCATTAGAAACAACAATCACATCACCTTCTCTAGCCATATCCAAAGCTGCGTGTATAAGAAGGTTATCTCCCCCACGAGATTTGACAGTAAGGGCAATTCCTGCCCATACCGTTCCATGCGGACTGGAAAACAACTTAATTCTTGGATGCATAGCACAAGAACGTCCCATCGTATCAGCAATATTAGCTGTAGGTATCTTGGCAAACGCTTTAACTAATTCCAATCCACTGTTGTCCTTTTTTAAATAAATTCTTCCGCCAACTGTCATTTGCTACACCTCACTTGATATTATATTAGTCACTTTCTTGTTTATTTAACAACATTTTAACTTCAAAAAGAATATTATTCAACATATTTCTGTAAATATTTAATAATATTTTATTTTTCTACCTAAAAAGTAAAATTTGTAACAAATTTCTAGCCATTTCATTTATTATTTCTATTATGTATTCAAACTTTAATTATTTCTATAAATTCAGTGTTCTCAAATCAACTATAAATATTACAGATGCAATTATCGAAAAGCCTTTCATTATAACAAAAACAAAAAACCATTTCTGAAAATATCAGAAATGGTTTTAATTCATCTTATTTTGTTGGTGATCTGGGAGGGATTCGAACCCCCGACCCACGGCTTAGAAGTTTCGGTTAGAAAAAGTTACACTTCAAAACCATTTCGCCTGCATTTTCGCTCTTTTTATTAATTTCAATGTAAACAGGAGTGAATTTATTTTCAACTTTTATTCTTCTATAACACACAATTAATGCCTTATTGTCGAATATTGCATTTTAGTGTTGAATATTACGCAAATAGAAGAAACTAACTTTATACTTTCCCAACAATCTCATAAACCAATTAATAAACTATACCGAAATAGTGAATATTTCAATCCATTAGCAGAATCAGATCTTCATTATATAGTATTTATGAACACATTCACAATTTTATCAAGCATTATAAAATTTTAACAAGTCAGAAATTAGCTAAATTACATTTAATCAATATATTCAATAATTGTCTTATATATATTGCTCAAATCTATTCCCAAACTTTTAAATGTATATCTATTGCATTCAGCAAATCTACTATGGAACAAATCTTGATAACCTACATATACCTTAACATTATAATTGTCTAAGTATACATTATATTTAAATTGGTCTCCAGTAATATCAATAATGATTTTCTCTCTAGCAATCAACCATGCATGTGTCTGATTATCACAATTGACTTCTCCACAAAAATATTCTGTAGTAATACCATTAATTTTTAAAAATTCAGCTAACAATTCACTAGTCGTTCCACAACAACCAGCAGGAAAATTAAATAAATCATCCATATATATAAATACTCTATCATCCTTTGCTTTTTCCAAAGCCTTTCGAAATTTTGTAGCTAATACTTTAATTTCTTTCACGTCAAAAGTTACCTTTCCTTACATTTTCAGTTTCGATTAGAAACATTTGCATTTTTCAAGCTATCTTACCAAATTTTTTCATATTTCGTTATTTGTAATGTAAATACGCACACGGTTTTATTATTCATAATGCACAAATAATATAGCATATTAAATATTACGCAAACAGAAGGAATTAATTCTACACTTTTACTCTAACCTCTACCATCTGTAATAGACTTAAGAACAACCATCAATTTATCACGCTCATTACTGCCATCAGTCCTAAATCTTATAAGCGGAATACCGTACTTTTCAAAAATATTGTTTTTTATTTCATCACGCTGGGCTTGCTTAGATCCAGCCGTATGAAAAGATACTCCATCAACTTCAACAACAAGGCATGGCAACTTACTTATCTTATCAAATATTAAGAAATCAACATGCGTAAAAAAATTCTCTACGTATTGTTTTTCTGTTGCTGATAATTTACTGGTATCGCGTATGATCATTCTCAACGGCACATGAACAGCTACATCAAATCGTGAAAATTGCTTTTCGTTTATTACATCCGTAATAACTGTGTACATAAGGTTCTCACTGTCATACTCAGAAATACGCTTTCGGTTTTCAAGGAACTTTAATCGCTTCTCCGCATAACTCTTATATAGATAATCAAAAACTGAATAAATTTTACTATCAAATATATCAAAATTATTATATTCGATATATTTGATAAGATCGCCTATGTTACTATCAACCTTTGTAGCATTGGCGTTTACCACAACTATTAATTGCTTGATTGCACGTGATACTGCTACATTTAAACGATTAACATTATCCGCAAAATCAGTTATCTCATTGTCAACAGTAGAAATAATAATAGTATCTTTCTCCTGTCCCTGAAATTTATCTACAGTATCTGCTTTTACACAGGTCTCTTTAAAAGCATTTTTGAGCACAGATGTTTGATTACGATAAGGTGTAACAATACCAACAGAACCATCATTTACATTAAGATTATGTTTAGGAATAATTTCATCTATTATCACATCAATCTGGCGTTGATTGATATGATTTCTTGCATGATTTCCTTCAACTGTTTTATATACAACAAGTGGAATCCGTTCAGATTTTTCTTCAGTTAATATAATAAGCTGATCGTTGTAAAATTTTTTATTGCAAAACTCAATGATCTTAGGGTGGCAACGGTAATGTTCGCGCAAAAGTGTTTTAGTAATGTTTGGAAATAACTCAATTATTGACGATAACAAACTATGGTTTTTATATCTATAACTTTCAGGCAAATCAAATTTTTCAAAAATAACGTCTGTCTTTACTGCAGTATTAGTATCTACTACATTAGGCAGTTGTTTTAAATCGCCAACTATTACTGCACTCTTTGCACACGATAAAATTAGTGAGCCAGTACACAGATCCACCTGTGAAGATTCATCTACTATTACATAATCATATGTTACAGGCAGACTGCTTCGTAAAGAATAAGTAGTACTTAAAATAACAGGATAGTCGCTTATAAAGCGATCTGAAGCTGATCTTAAGTCTTGCAATTCATATATTTTACGCTTTTTATCTGCATATTTTTCAGCTAATTTACTTCTAAATAAACTTAATGATATATCACTGTATTCTTTCATTTTCGGTTCAAAATCAAAATCATTTAATTCATTTGTAATACTTGAAATACGATATTTTATTTCAGCTATTTTTAGCTCATAAAACCATCTTTGATACATAACAATCAACTGTTCTCTAGAATACCTTTTTAAAAGTTCGCGGATTTTTCTTTCTTTTCTATTAATGATTCCCATTTTTTCCAATATATTTTTTATGAACAGAAAAATCCCTTTGTTTGAATCATTTCCTCTATATGTATCACATAAAAGCCACAACTCAAGTGCTTCTTCAGAACTTTTCGGTTTTTCAAAAACTCCACTTTCATCAAAAGGCCTGATATCAGCGAGAAATTGCAAGAAATATTTCTGCTCTACTTCATATGCGGATACTTCATATTTTAATGCTGACAGTTCATTCTTCAATTCTAATTTAGTTTGTAATTCACCGTGTCTTACTTGCAACAGTTGTTGCAAGTCGCAAAATTTTTCAGATGTAAGTTTCCAATCTGCCATATCTGGCAAAGTTGATCTTTGCGATTTTATAAAATTCTCCTTATTAGTTTTATTCCCCAACGGAGCAGCAATGAAATCAACATTATATTTTTTTAGTTTCTCTAGCACATTTTCTGTAGCAGAATTAGTATTTGATACAACAGCAACACTTTCACCATGCATTACGGCATTTGCTATGATATTGAGAATAGTCTGTGTCTTACCTGTCCCCGGAGGCCCCTCTATTAAACTCAATTTACTTGTAAGAGCTCTCTCTACAGCTTTTTTCTGGCTTACATTAAAACCAAATGGGTAAACAGGACTATACCCTACATCATCCGTTAGCTTATCTAAAAAGTTACCACTAAGAAATGCACCAAAAATACTATCTTTTTCAATAAACTTTATACTCTTAAAACTATTTTCAAGAATATTTATAATTTCTCCTGAATCTGTTTTTAACTCAATAGCAGAAGATAAAGATTTAATATACTCAAAACAATCGTTGTTTCTTTTTACATTGAGAGCAGATTCTACAATTTGTACATTATCTTCATTGTAAGTGTAAGACTTACCATTTGTAAAAGTAATATCATACTTATTTCCAATATGCTGATAGTGTTTAACACTATCAGTTTTGTCTTCTCCTTTTAAGTAGATTTTATAATCCATGCATGATCATCCAATCCTAAATAACTAAAATATATAATTTAATATTTTACTGTCTTTTATACCATAAAGCTTTATCATTATCTTTAGTTTCTTCATTAAATGTATATGCAATGAGCCTGTCAACCTTATATAATTCAAATAATAATCCTAATGTATACTCCTTGTCTAACTCAAGCTTTTCTGCCAATTGTTCTACCGTGGAATGTGCATTCAAACACACCGTTTTATAAAGTTTAAATTTACACGCCTCATCTTCATTTTCATTATGGATAACTACATTCTGAATTTTTGCCGGTCTATCCATAGATTTAATAATATTTTTATGAAACGTCTCGTTATTTTCTTTAATTTTTTTTAGATTTTGAGATATATCCTCTAAAGGAGAACTATAAATTAGTGAAAACCTATATTGGTTAATATCTATCTCAGTATATTCAGTGTATGTATTATAAGAAATATTAACTTTAGCAACTTGCTGAGATATATTATCAAAGTCCATTACTCCTCCTAAAAGGACAGTTTCTTTTTGTCTACTCGCCAAATAAAATACTGCTTCATTTAATTTCTCTAAAAACATCTTTTCATTAGAATTTTTAATATTTTCTATAAACTCTTTATTAATCTTAACTTGTACATTCTCAGCCGCTAATGGTCCATTATTTTCAATAATGAAGCATAACAGTCCAGATCTTATTATATCAAAATGTATAGACACTAATGGTCTATTGACGCTATTATACTGTTCTACCATAGTTCTTATCTGATTTTTTGTAACTTCTATTTGCTCTTTTGCAGCCTTAACTGATTTAGCATTATAAATACATATAAAAATAGTTGCAATAACATATACAAATGTAATTATAACCATTAACCAATCTGTAATCACAAAAACTCCCCCTCTTTATGTATTTAAAATCCAATACTCATTTTTATATAAATCACATAAAAATATTTCGTTAAAATTTGTATTAAATTTGTATTTTAATATTTCATCGGTGATTTCAAAACACTGATTATTCTTTCTACGATTTATAAATATAATAAGATTGTTAATTTCGAAATTTGCAGCATATTTTGACAAATTTTTATTTTTTCTCGCTACAAGCCCTTCCAATAAATCTAGATAATTATATGCTACAGTATTACCACTGTTATCTATGACCCTATTAGTAGGCGGCCAAATTTCATTATTTTCAAATATTGCTCCATTGATTAAAATCATATAAACAGCCTTAATTTTATCATAAGTATAAATTTTATAAGAATTCAAAGTCTCTGTAGGTAAAAATTGCATATTTTCTAAAACTATTTCACTTATTTGCTTAGAGATAACATCGCATTCCTGATTTGTTATACTAACATTATCAAAAAATATTTTTACTTCAACTGTTTTTACATTAAATCTTGAATTCAATAAATTATCTAATCTCTTTTTGACCTCAAAAATAATTTTTTTCTTTTGGTTTTCTATCGCCGCTAACAAGCCATTTTTATGCAATTCTGTTAGTTCAAAAGATATTTTTTTATTATTATCTATAATGTATATATCTGGAGGATCACTCTCTTGGAACAAGTCAATATCAGCCCCATAAATTTTTGATATTTTTAAAAACTTCCTAAATTTTAATTGTTCATCTTCTTTTTGTTGTTTATTATGATTCATCACTTATCAACTCTTATTTATTATAGTCATAATGATTTATATTTCTCTATCAAACAAAGCATCAAGTGATTTTATTTCACTCAAAATTGATTCTTGTTGTTTTATCATTTCATAATCAACGATTTCATCAAAAACTATACTACCTTTATAATAATTCTCTAATGTTTTTAATATATCGTCAAACATTGCCTTCACCAAAATTAATCCTAAAGAACAGTCGACTGCGCAATGGAATGGTAAAAAATGCATCTTACCATTTTTTAGGTAAAATCTTTCCTCAAACTGCATTCCATGAGTATATGCAGAAAATTGTCCATAAAAAATTTTCCCAAAACTATTTAAACTTTTACCATTAGTAAATTTTGTTATTTCACATAACCCTCTTATACTTCTGATTCTATCATTAAAAATACAATACCAATCGCAATTTCCTTTCTTTTTATCTATTCTTGTTTTATATATCTCACCATTCTGAAATAGGTCTGCTTGATCATACTTACGTTGACAATCATCCAACATAATAGATATTTTCTCTATTTCGGCATTATTATTTTCTAACGCATATTCTTTATATTTTTTCAATAAAGCAAGTGTTTTATACTTCTTTACTATGTTATAGCACTTAAATTTTCCTTCCATATCAGAAATATCAGCAAAAAAATATCTAAATTGAGCAAAAAGCTCCCATAAGCTCCTTATAATTGCCTGTGTTGCTCTAATATTATGTCCTTGATACAAAATATATACCCCATCCAACATTTCCAACCACTCACGGATCATAAATGCCACATGACCATTAATCTCGCCTGCTTCAATTCCCTCTTTTTCAACTAGTGCAAGCCATTTTTTCCCTTCGTATAGATAATTTTCTATAAAAACTACCGATAAAGAAACTATTTTCGTATTTAATTTTTCATCTAGTAAATCAACTTTATTTTCTGCATTAGTATCCATACAACACCTCACCATATATCTCATTTTTCATGCAAACAAATCATATTGTTAATATTATAATTCAGCCTTTGTAACCAATAGTCCAACTGGTTATTTATTTAATATAAAATTTACTCAGTTCTTATAATAAACGACTTACTAGTGTTTTTAGTTCGACCATTGGACGCAGCTTTACTTTTTATTCTAAAAGGTAACTTATATCTATCAATTATTTCTTTAATTTTTTTCAGAGCATCACTATTTTTGTGAATATTAGTGCTTTTCACTCCATCAACTTCTAATAATTTCTCTGCCAATTCAACAAATATCGTTCCTTTTAAAGTATCGCATAAAAGTGGATTGGCCTCAAAATACTCCTGATAAGTCTCTTTATCAGCTTTATCCAGTATGCTATATTCAAAAATTATTTTTATGTATTCATTTCTTATGTCGTCATTTATATTTTCGCAAACTTTCGCATCATCATGATTTTTGCCAAACCATGCTAATACTATATCATCATAAGATTTAATTGCTCCATCAGACTCTTCAAACAATTTAATATAATAATTTAAGGTACAAATGTCGTCTTCTATTTTTCTTTGATGTAATTCATTTAAAACCAGCGGAACCTTATAATCTCTAAATGGTATTTTATGTTTTTCCAGTTTTTTTATCTGTTTTGATATAGAAGGAATACTACTATAATCTCTTATAATGTTCAATATGCCTTTTTTTCTCATCAATAACCGCATTACATCATTTTTACTAGTTTCCCTTAAATAAACATTGACTTTGTTTTGACCTCGTAATCTTCCTAACATTTGTTTCATATCTATTTCATTAAAAAAATTGTCTATAACTATATTCCTAACACCGCCCTCATCAATGTTAGAAAATAGACTTATCCCATTATCAAGGACTTTAGTTGCTATTAAAACTTTCTGTTCAAATATTCCCTTGTCACTTATAATATTTGCAAATGACGCATTAAGTCCAGCAGTCATAAAAATCGAATTTATATTATTACTATCGAAGTACTTTTGCAAGTTATCTCCAGTCTTCTTAGATGCCACAAAAATTAAAAATTTTTCCTTTGACTTTTTAATAATATTAGTTATCATATACCAATTTTGATCTGGCTTAAAAAAACAAAAATTGTATTTAGAATAATCCTCTGGTATACAATAAAAAAATCCATTGCATCGCCACCAAAAAAATTCTTTTATAATTCTATTCTGAACTGAGATATTAGAAAAATTAGAATAATTCATTTTCAGAAAATATTCTTTTATCTGGTTTTGTAATCTTTCTGGAAACAAACCCAAATAATATAAGCCGTCATATTTCACAAATAAAGGATGTTCTCTTTCCAATCTTTCTTTATGATTAAGTATATTGAAAACCTGATCCATAGTTGCCGACATATATATTCTAGTTAATTTTTTGCAATTATTAATACAATCATCTAAAATTAAATCCGTTTCATCATTAAATTCAGCATCAGACATAAAAAAATGGCATTCATCAAAAACCGCATAATTATGATCCTGTATAAAGCTATTTTCTTCAGTTCCTTCTGCTCTGCTATACTTAAAAAATTTTCTTGCAGATTGATAACTAACAATCATAACCCTACCTATCTTTTTCCAGGTAAAATGATCATTATTTTTATCAGAAATTGACGCATTGTCAAAAGTTATATCTTTTTTCTTTTGGATTTCAGTAAAATCTCTTATAAGCTCTTGTTTTAATGCATTTCTATTAACAAAAAATAATATCTTTTTATTATTACGCCTAGCTTCTTCTAATAATTTTTCTTTAATAAACGTAGTTTTCCCACTACCTGTTGCTGCATTTATAAATACAGGCTCCCAGCAATTCCATTCTTCATATGTTTTGCCAATCAAATCACTTACATGCTGATCTTGTTTTCCTTTAAGGTATTTTAACTTTGCTGCCTCTCCTGCTGTAATCATAAACATACACCCCCATATTCATCTCGAAATTATAACCACGCATTTATATATATTATATAACTTAAAAATCACACGTCAAAGAATTTACTACAAATATAGATTATACCTAGGGTATCAAAAATACAATTTTAATATTTTACACGCGTGTATTTTCAACTTTACACGTAAAAATTTACTCTGCTGACAAAAAAGAAAGCGTATTTTTACGCTTTCTTTTATTTTTCATATCATATCCACAATGCAGGAAACCATTTTGCAAATGCTTTGCATGCCACGGTTGCTTTACGCTGCTCCTCTTCACTCAAGGTCTTATTCCATTTCCTGTACAAAAGCTCGAATCCTGTAATCATATCATCCAATACACCCTGCCATCTCATAAACATTATATTTCTATCATCAGTTATTTCCGGTATCCCTTTATCCCAACTACAGGTATCAGCATCAGTATTTACGTTAGAGTAAGAATAGCTAACGGCTTTATATCTTTGGATCCCGTAAAGGATCATCTGCATAAACACTTTGTCGAAATTTTTGATTTTACTTGTCCCGATAAATATGCGGAACTTCCGTCTTCCTGGCAGTTGCAGATATTTTAAGTAACGTCCGGATTTTTTCCTCTTAGCAAGTATTATTTTTTGATGCTGCATAACTAACCTATCAGCATCAAAATCATATACCCCAACAATATATTGCAAAATAAATCTCCCCATATTATTGTGATATGCTTCTTCAACTTCATCCTCCAGCTCTTGTCTACCGATAAAATAATTATCAATTAGATCCTTAAAAATATCTTCATATTTAGTTAAATCCTCGCATCTATATACTGTCAGCAAAGCCCTTATAATAGAAATTGCCTTTGCTTCGAAAAGATCACTGTCCAAATCGAAAATGTAATAATCATCTGTCCAATACCCATATTTTTTCTTAAGCCGGCGCGCATTTTTTCTGCTGTTATCCTTTTTCTGTCTTTTAGTTAAATCTTTCCTGTTTTCATCAGTTATCAAAGTCATTTTCTTTCCCCACATAATCATTCGCCTCTCTCTTCAAAATAATTTTCAATTTTACTTAACAACAGCTGCCTCAGTTCATCAGCCAGAGTCTGGATATATCCGGTAACATAAAAATCATGGCAAACTGCTTTACAGATAGTATGATCACGCAGCAGCTTATCATCATCTATCCAATAACTCCATTTAGATTGCCTGCCCAAAATTTTACGCAGCCACTTAATAATTACATTAGACGACGGCGGTAATACCTCTTCTGAATAAATTACTTTAATATCCGTTTTTCTGATCAGCGCAGCGTAATTATGACTGCGTAAAATATTTTCATTAATATATTTCTGCAAAACATCTTGCAGATTAGTAATATATTCTCCATCTTTTTTATAAAACTTGATATCATAACTCAATTCCAAAAATAGCCCGTCATTTTCATAAAAATCCTCTTCCAATTGTCTTGGCAGCAGAGTATCCAACTGTTCCAATAATCCGATAAAACTGTCAGCGCATCTCTCAGCAAGAATCGCTGCTATATTATTACCAGTATCAGCAGTTAAAAAGGCTTCTCTGTTACGCAGAAATTTACCGACACTTAGCTCTGCCAACCGCTGGCAGTTCTCCTTACTATAACTTTCGTACTCAAGTGCTTGCACAAATGCAGTCATATGATCTACTGCCATCTGTGCATCAATGATTTCTGGCATATATAGCTGCCATTCTTTTAGCAAACTAATTACATTCTCTTTACAGATAAAACTTTTGTTATTCATTTTCCTTTACTTCCTCATCATAAGTCATTAGCATTGATAACTATTTGCCCATAAAAATACCCCATTGAAAAATCAATGGGGCAAACATTCGCTCACCGCACTCTTAAACAAGGTTGTACAAGCGGTTCTGGCTTACTGGCGTTCCAAAAAATCATTGCATTATATACTGGGCCAGCATCTTTGATTTTCCATGCCCGCACAGCTGTAGTACCGCCATTTTTCATCTTTAACCAGGCATATATCCAGGGACCGTCAATATACGCTTGTTCAACCGTGTATTCCCAACCAGAAAAATAAGTGTCATTAACGGCAAATTCATAGTTTCCGTCTTTCCACACACCATGCAACTGATACATGACTTCTTCATTAGTCATAGCATTAACTGCGGTTGCAAACATCATCATGCCAATAACCAAAATCAGTAAAAACAAACTTTTAATTTTTCCCATAATATTTCCTCTCCTGTACTAACCAAATTATCGATATTAGCCAAACTAATGAAATTATATCCAGTACTGTATCTAACATCATTAAACTAACACCTGTCAAATTTTATATTTTAAAACAGTATCCGTATCAGTAAAAATCAGCTGCACTTTAGAGCCATTACTTAAAGCCTCACACGATTCAAGAACATAGTTGTTTTTGTCCTTAAATTCCACCAAATGAAATCGCGAAGCTTTTTGAAGTCCCTCAATTATCGTGATTACATTAATATCTTGCAATTTATTATTAATTCTTTCTAAAACTTCTCCACGAATATCATCTGCAATATCTACAAATGAATCCGTATCAATAGATCGATTAATACCTTTGATTGAAATTTCTTTCTTATCGCAATCAGCAATAATATCAATATTCTTTGGATCTTCTTCAAGAAAATGACCTAATTTGGTTTTAAATTCTTCTAAAGTATGGTATCCATAAATGTAATCATCTGCAATAGTAAATGTTGCATATAATACTGTGGTTAATTCAGGAATGGTTTTAATACAATTTCCATCAATATCTGTTATACCTACGTCAGGGATTTTGTAAGTGTTAGCTTCTTTAATCAAAGCTTGTACCTTGGAAGTTGAACAAATGATTTGCTCAAATCCTTTAATATTATCAAAAACATTTTTAAATTGATCTTCGAATCCTTTAATACTCTTGATAATATTTACATCAAAATTTTTAATTACTATTTCTTTTTCTTTAATCATTTTTATTTCTCTCCTTTAGAATAAATTTATAGGGCTATATATATCTTATCGATTTCATCATCTTTGAGAAATCGTTTTAGTTCTTTTAGATCTTTGAAATGCCCTATAGTATGTAAAGCAATAATGGCTTTTATCTCAGTTAGATAATCCCATACTACTTTTGGGAATACCATGAATACCCGCGTCCATAAATATGATATATGGCTATAAAATCACAATATTACAAACAAACATTACTGCCGATTATCACCAGGTAAAGAAATTCTTGATTCCCGTACAAATTGAACTTACAGTATTCTTGACGCCATTGCATACAGATTTAACGACATTTTTCGCGACCGTTGCTATTTTTTTCGCGCCGTCATATACCATATTCCCAAATTTGGCACCGGCACAATAAGCAACGCCACCACCAACTACAGCTCCCAAAAAAGGCCCGACCACAGGTATGAAGGATAGTGCAGCTGCCCCTATCAAACTGCCCGTAACGCTCCCGCCTAAGCCACAAGACATGGCAACGGAAGTGCGTGCCATTCTGTCAAGACCTTTTTTGACGGTTAGTTCTCCTGCGGCAACTTTAGCTGCAATTTTTACATTTTCTATGCTCACCGCTACCATTCCAGCAATAACTCCAGCCGGAGTGGCTTTTGAGAGCACTGTAATTGTTCCTTTTCTTACTGCTACAGTCAAGGCTCCGGCAGCAGCACATTTTATGCCGGCATCCGCCCCGCTGACTAAGGCCGTTTTGATTACTTCTTCTCCTTCAATTTTTTCACCCTTAAAGGCTTTGGAGGCAATCTCAAAACCTGCGGTAATACCAGCTGAAATGACACCTATACCTGCAGAAGTAGTTGCAATACCTTTTATCAACTTTTGAGTTTCAAAAGAATTCCACTCCTCTTTTTTTAATACACTTTTTGTTTGAACGTCATTCTGAATTGTTCTTACTTCCTCTTTCGAAAAAGCTCTACTGCTTACTGGAACTTTATTTGTTCCACCTATTCGATCAGTAACAGTTTTGCCAGGGAAAGCTGCCTGAACTTCTTTTACCTGCCCTTTCGGAACCACAATAGTTTGGTTATTATAATTACCCTCACTTAATCTGTGGATCGTCGACTTTGCATCTTTCCCAAATGCAAATTGATATTGATGTAGAATTTTTTCAGTATGTTTATCACAAATAACAACATCAAATGAATTTTTACCATATGTTTCCCCATGTGCAAAATCAGGAACTTTTACTTTTGCTTGAAATGGCATTGGCTGTAATGCAACTTGTTCATTGAAAGAGTTAACATGCATTTGTTCAGCAATAAAACCATCCAGGTTTTGGCAGCAACTTATGCTTCCATCTTTATTTAAGACTGTTCTTAAAAGTTGTGTATTAGCATTTTTCAAAGTTTCATCTACATTATTAAGATATTCACCAAAGGCATTGACACCCATTCCAATAGAAGCGTCCGAGAGTTTATCCAGCAACCATTCATCTGCTTTGATGCCTTTAGTATGCGCCTTTTCAATTGATTCAATATTTTCATCTACTTTTTTTACACCAGTAATTATATCTTCACTACAAACTTCAACCTCTTCTTCTGTAAGTTCCAGCAGTTCTTCTTTTAATTTTCTTTTCAGCCATTCCTTATCATCTATCTTTTTATCCTTATCTGCATATGCCTGCATAAAATCTTTCAAAACCGGTACAAATTTCTTCACTTCTTCATCCGATAAACCCTCAAAATTAATTTTTCTTTCTTCCATGCTGAACATCACCTTTTCAAAATCAACTTTTTATTTAAAAATATCAATCACACCGTTAGCTCTTAAAACAAAAATACGATTACCTTCTTCATCCACAGTTACATCGCAAATATAACTTGCGTTGTCAGTTACCCCTGCATCAAATTCACGCAAGACTTCAAAAGTATCTTCATCCAACGCATAAAACTTCTGATCAACCGAATTTATCCAATACATTCCCGCAGCGTATTTTATATCTTTCCATACATGAATAGAGCAATATTTTCCCTCATTGATAAAAGTAGGATCTTTAATTAGTTTCTTCGGCTCGCCACCGTTAATATCAAAAATTCCTATTTCATCAGCTTTTATTAAACTATTAACAACAAAACCATACTCTCCGGATACTATACCATTAGTAACTGCATAACCATTAATCGCTGGACCAACAAAAATATTATTATTTATTATCTTAAAAAATCCAATTCTTCCTGTTTCTCCATTATCGCTCAATATTACTTCCCTGTGTTCTGGATCATTGCTAATAATCTTCTCTACTTTAGATAAAAATGCATAAGCACACCCATTAAACCATGTTATATGCTCATAACAATTTGTATCACAATTTTCTCTCCCACACCACCTAGTAGCTCCTTCATCTTCAAAATCTAAAACAAACTCTGATGTTTCTTCTAATTCAGGTAAAGAATAAACTTTTCCAGACTGTATTGTTCCCAACCAAGTTCTATTGCAATCCACAAAAAGTTTTTCATTATTTATATGCATATACTTTATAGACTGAGTCGAACTTGGGTAGCCGTCTACATTACAATAATATTTCATCACAATTGATTTTAGTTTATTTAAATCAATTGTTTGAAAGCAACAATTTTCATAAACGTTACTTTCCCAATGCAAAATTAAATAATTTTGATACTGACATAAATTATCTAAAAACATACTGCACTCTTGCCTTTTCTTTGACGGTTGTATTTCTTCACCCGTACAAACAATCTGTGCAGTATTTAAATCATATATATATAATTCACTACCCACTACTCCAGGATTGCTCAATACGATTAGAAAATTACCATATACGAAGATTTTGCTATCAAGATACCAACTATTCTCCTTATGTTTCAGCAAAAAACTTTTCTTTTTTTCTACAGATAAGATATCTCCTTTATCAATGTTTAAATTACAATTATTAAAAACGCAATTTTTCTTTCTGAGTTGTTGCCACGTTTCTCTGTCCATCTTCACTATTGGATTGTCGATACCGATATAGATCATATTTTCCAGGCTTTTTTCAATATTAAATTCCCCAGAACAGAGATAAATTATATTACCACCATGTGCCGTTAAATGCTCCAATTCAGCCTGGTCAAAAGCGACTTTATCTACATTTTTTAATATTACATCATCAGCTGTATATAAGCGTAATCTCTCTAATTTCTGATTCCGTTTTTCAATAGCCTGAACATTAATCAAATCACTATCCTTATATTGCACTTCAAAAACTGCACATAACCGGGGAAGCAGGTCTTTGGAATTTTTAAATTCTTCTAATTGCTGTATCTTTTCTGCTTCCTCTGTATAGTAACGATCATTGAGCCATGTCAATAGACGCCCGCTCAAATAATATCCCAACACCTTTTCTAAATCCCAATTATCACGCAATTCCTGCAAAGATCGTACTTGTTGCCCGGCAGACATTTCCAATGGTAATTTAAGTTTTTTCATAGATACCCTCTCCACTTCACAAGTTAAAATGTATGCTTATTTCACAATCTTTAAAAGTGCAGTTCTTTTTTACCGCTGTTTCTCCGTCTATATGCAACGATGGATCATTCAATCCGATAAAATCAACCTTTAGATCAGTGCTAATAATAGTAAACTCACTTTGAAAAAGATAGATTTGTTGCTCTCCAGCCTGCAGTAATCTTTTCAATTCATCCTGATAAAAAGCAACTTTATCTACATTTTTTAATATTGCATCGTCCGCTGTATATAAGCGTAATCTCTCTAATTTCTGATTTCTTTTTTCAACTGCTTTCATACTGATACAACCAAGATCCTGATACTCTTTTCCTAAAATAGCGCATAATTTTTGCGTCAATTCTTTTTCGTTTTTCAGTTTTTCTAATTTCTGCAGCTGTTCTGCTTCTTCTACATAGTAACGATCATTGAGCCAAGTCAATAATCGGCCATTTAAATAATAACCCAGAACTTTTTCCAAGTCCCAATTATCCCTTAGTTCCTGCAGTGATCTTACCTGCTGTCCGTTCGCCATTTCCAACGGCAGTTTTACCTTTTTCATTTAATCAGCTCCTGTATTAGTTTGATCGGTCCAATTATGAGCAAAGATACAATACATCCATTATTTAGAAGCATTTTTAAATTTACGCTCCTGATATTCTTTATTCATTTCTTCCAACGGTTTTTTCATGATTTCAGATAAAGAATGTGTGTTCTGCATCGTATTTAGGATATCCTCAGTTGTTAACGCTTTTTTATCATCTGCAAATACATTTTCGATGGCATCTTTAACTACGCCTTCGATATCAGCGCCACTGTAACCATTGCTTTTTTCAACTAATTTAAAAATATCAATGGCGGCCAGATCTTTTTTTCTGCGTTTGGCAATATGAATTTCAAATATTTTCTGCCGTTCTGCTTTATCCGGCAAGCCTACATAAAAAATTTCATCAAAGCGTCCTTTTCTCATTAATTCAGGCGGTAGTGACATAATATTGTTGGCCGTCGCCACAACAAATACAGGGTTTGTTTTTTCCTGCATCCATGTCAAAAAATTACCAAAAAGCCTTGTAGTAACTTCTCCACCGCCACTATTACTATTGATGCCAGCAAATGCTTTTTCCAGCTCGTCTATCCATAAAACGCAAGGCGCTATGGCTTCTGCAAGAGAGATGGCTTTGCGCAGGTTTCCTTCTGATTCACCAACGTATTTTCCCATCAGGCGTCCCATATCAAGACGCAATAACGGCACTTCAAACAAGCTTGCCGCAGCTTTAGCATTCAACGACTTACCGCAACCCGGAACACCGGCAATAATAACTCCTTTCGGCATATCTACTCCAAAGGCTTCAGCAGCATTGATGTTTTTAATAACTTTAGCCTTTCTTTTAAGCCAGGTTTTGAGATTATCCAGACCGCCAATATCTTCTATTGTTTCTGTCACAGTTACCATTTCCAAAATACCAGATTTCATTATCATCTGTTTTTTCTGTTCAAAGATTACTTTCAGATCACCACGGGTAAGTTCTCCATCGTTTGAATAAGCCAGGGCCAAAAGGTTATCAATTTCAAACTTTGTCAGACCTTTAAAAGCCATTGCCAGTTCATCAAGTAATTTTCCATTAACTTTAGGCAGCTCATATGCGTCGATAAAATTTTCTATTACCTGTCTGATCTCGGCAAACCCCAGGTACTCTATTTCAAGGATGGTAATAAATTTTTCTAATTCCGGCGGTATCTTGATTACTGGGGCAATTAAAACAATTGCAGTATCCATGCCATTATTGATTTTTATAACCAGGTTTTTCAATAATGCTGTTACTTCCGGCTGATCAAAATAATAGTGAATGTCCCGCAAGATTAATATCTTGCCCTGCAAATCATACCAACCTTCTGTCATCAGCTGCTCAAGTACAGTAATTATCGGCATTCGCGATAAATCACCTTTGTTTTCTTCAGCAGCCATTCCTTTTTTGTAAAGAGACAAACCATCAGCATAATTCCACTCCAGTACATCTCTGCCACTAGCAGCATTCAAAATGCTTTTCAGGGCTTTAGTTTCTTCAAAAGTATTAATATACAAAATAGGAAACCCCGCATCCATATAACTGCTCATTTTTTCCTCAAAAGTATTACCAGTCATTACTATTACCCCCTATTGATATTTTTTATATAAGGCAGCTATTTTTTCTTTAATCATCTGCCTGATATTCTGCGGTTCTAAAACTTCTACAGCATCTAATTGAGAAACAACCCATTTCACAAAACCTACATCAAAAACTTCTGCTTCTACAAGCACACTACTGTCATCCCTGCCTATTATCTTGGCGTCGGGGAAACAGTCTGACATCGGCTCAACGGCTTTTTTACTGCAACTAAACTTTACCTTGCAAACATTTCCCGCATACATCTTCTGTAATTTTTTCCTCATTTCACCAATATCTATATTTCGAGCCATATCGCGATATTCGAGAATTTTAAATTCTTTAATCCTGTCAATACGATAAAATGCCGGATATCTGTACTCTTCTGTTAAATATGCTATTAGATAAAAATAATAATCAGAAAAAATAACGTTTTCTGGAAATATTTTCCTTTTTATTAACGTCTTATCTTCTTTCTCATATGTCAGTTCTATTTCAACTTTGCGTAAAATACACTGTCCCAGATCCCAGCACATTTTTATGATCGCCATATTATGATAGGGTGATCGATAGTGAAAAATTTCGTTATCAATCAAATGTTTGACACGATCCTGACTATGCTTTGGCAGTTCATTCTGCAATGCCTTAACTGTTCCCAGCATCTCATCTTTACGTAAGGCCCTGCTGCCAAACAATATCTTAGTTATGACCAAAAATTCAAATTCAGTGAACGATTTTTCCTGAGATCCTATAAATTTATAACCAGCATTTGATTTGTCATAAATCAATTCCTTTATTTCATAAAATTCACTCAAAAAAAGCCTTATATCATCAATATCACGCTCAAAAGTTCTCTCTGTGATTTGATGTTCCAATGCAAAAGTAGCTTTTTTGACTATATTTCCATTTAATAGTTGCTGGTAAAGCATCAATATTCTAGTCACTTTATCAGTACTTTGCATTGTCTTCACCTCTTACTTTTAATTATAGAAACCAACACCGACATATTCTGTCGTTTCAAATAAAAAATAAAGGATTACTACAAAAAACTTTTATAGTAACCCTTGAACATAAATTATTCTAAATGATTATTGATCTTCTTCAAAGAATCTGCTGATATCTACTTCCAACGCCAAAGCAATTCTCATGAGCGTTGATAAGGGGATCCCACTAGCATAGGCGCCTCTTTCTATCCGTGATAGATAAGAAGCGCTGATAGACGCTCTAAAAGCCAGTTCCTCCTGTGTGTATCTTCTTATTTTTCGAAAGTAGGTAATCTTTGCTCCGATTTGCCTGTATTTCTGCTCAAACATCGGAACATTGCCCCTTTCTGACTGTTTTATTAAATTATCGCATCAAATAAAATATTTACAATTCGTATATGTATCAGTATCCGCCTTATTTGTGTCAACAGCAATTTTCAAAGTAATGTTTTACTTTATCCTAATACTTTTCGCCAGTAAATTTAGTCTAATATAATTATTTTATCAGTAAAAATATCCTGATCTTCAGTTACAAAATTCCCGGCAACAAATTTACGCAGCTTTTTGATGATATGCCTGACATTTCATACAAAATACAGCTCCATATTTTTCAACTGAATACTTTCTCACTTTATCTGATACTGCTGTTCCACAATCGCAACAAACTGCTTTGCCGTAAGAATATTTTTTAACTGCCGGCGCAGCATTTTTAGTGGTACGACTTATCTCCTTTTCTCTTTGAAAAAACTGATCGGAATAACTGCTTCTTTCCGGGTCGTCTTTAGTAGGTATTCCTAACCCATGTAAATAGGCGTATTTAACTGCCGCTGTTTCTGCCATCATAACAACTTTATCACTGGATGCTATCGCACTGCCGAAACCTTCTGCAGTTATACTTTCACCGCTGTCGACATCAATCAACCTGATTTTACTTTTAACAACAGCTAAAAATGCCTGATCTCCAGCTTTATTGGTGATTTTTTCAAACTGTTCCAAAAACAGTTCTGGTTCAGGGATAACACCATTCTTTATAAAAGCGTCTCTGACTTTTGTTACTACTGAAAATGCCGACGCAAAGGTAAAATCGCCTTCCTGATTATAACCGTCTTTGATTATAACTCCACATTCACACATAACTTGAAGTATCTTTTTCCCGATACGTTCCATCCACTATTCCTCCTAATAACGCAAAAAGGCCGCAGCACTAAGCTGCAGCCTTAATTTGATTTTTTACTAATCTGCCAAAAGTACAATTATCTGCCACCGCACAATATTCTGCACATTTACGATTTTTCCACCGTTCCCTGCTCGTACATATTTCAGGCATCAGTCCTCTTTTCAGCGATAGATTAAGTCTTTCAGCTTTGGTATTCATATAGAGTTTAATCCAACGGTCAGAAATATTGTTAATATGGATCACATAGACTGGTTTCCTGATATTACGTTCAGCGGCTATCCTTAAACTATAATCTCTGCACATAGCCTGCACTTCCATACGCTCAACTTTAAAACCTTTATTTTCCAACAGCATACGATAATAATTAAGCTGCACGGCCCAATCAAATAAATATCTTACACCATCAGTGCGCCACTCTTTCCTTGTTTTTCTTTGACCTTTTCTCAGTCCGCTTTTATAGATCTCTTCGGTTTCAATATCAACTTTATAATATCCTAATGCGCGCATAAGTTTGTAGGACGAAGTTACTTTATAGTCCCCTAACGTTTTGTCGTTCAGATCTATGATCTGCCCATACAGGTCAAATTTGCCGCTGGTAATATCATCATATATACGTTCTTCACTAAGTATATTGCCTTCGGTATATCCTTCATTGATTGTATGTACTGCGCTACCATGAATGGCATAAAGCTGATCATGCGGTCTGATTGCATATTCAGTAGTCTTTTTAAGATATGTTTCCCTGACACCACAAAGAAGTTCTGTAACCGTCGGATCTTTGATCCCCCTATCCAAAGATTGGGCAATGGCCCGTAAAGTTGGCAGAAACATACACCGCTGGGCATTGATACATTTTTGCAGGCATTTTTTGATGTCTACCTGCCTGCCATCAGGACAAATAAATTTAGTAGCCGGCATCACAATACCTCCTCTCTTTAAGCCGCTGCCGGCAAAGTCTTTTCTGCTGCTTTATGAAGATCAGCTGACCTTGAGAGTTTATTACTTACCAATCCATCAATAAGAATAATTCCTCCCAGGCGTTCTAAATCCGTAGCTCTGTTGTAATCAGGATTATCCTGCGCTGATCTTGTTACTGCATTCACTAGCCCGTATCTGCTAAAATCATGATTTAAGGCGAAATGTCTCAAAATAGAAGCCCGCTCGTTTTTTGTCAAAAGGTATTTATCTCCAAGCAGTTCTACCGTTTGAATGGGATTTTCTCCTGTAGCGTCTTCACGTGCCAGCCGCATTTTATCTACTGTCAGCAAAAACTTACTTTCATCAACTGCTACACTTACGATATCCTGCACCTTTAAAAAATATGCTTTATCATCTGCCGCTAATGTCGCATCCGAATACAATTCATAGGCATTATCAGTATCTTCAACTTGCCTGCCGGTATGATATTTCTTATGGGCGTAGTCTTTACAAATCATCCCATTTTTACATACCAGACGATAAATCAGCGGTTCTACTTTGACTGCCCCCAGGCCAACTTCACTGTTAGAAAGTACAAAACCAGCCTGAACAACATCACCAGGTACTACTTCTGTTTTCATAGTCTTGTTGATTATTTTCAGGTACATATGCGTCGCAGTAATTTCACAAGATACCACTTCACAGCCTTTCATTTCTTTGATAACAGGAAGAATATGATCTGCTAATTCCAAATTATCCAATCTGCGGTAACGAGCACTTAAAAAAGCACGCAGCCGTCCATCTAATGTTCGCAACATTCTGCGTTCAGGATTCTTATAAAGCCAGCCGTTGATATTATCGTCCAGAAGTTTGGGATATTCCCGCAGCATTCGTTCATAATACTTATATGGAATCTGCAGACGGTCTGCTATTTGCCGATGTGCCAAATCAGATACTTGATACTGCATAATATCATCTTTTATAGCCACTTCCACACTGGTAACCCCAGCTTTAGTGCTAACGGTAAGACTTCTTGTGTCAGCAATAAAATCCTGCCTGGCCGCTCTTTCTCTCTCCAATTCCAAATATAATTCTTCGACATCTTTTTTACCTGTTTTCATAACTAAACCCTCCTGATTTTTTGATATTTATATACAAATACCCCTTACAGATTACCGTAAGGGGTAGAATTGTTATGTTCCTATGCTCCTTTGCAAGGGTCTTTGATGCAATCAAAGTCTTGCAAGTTATTCATAAGTATAATATATATTTAAATTTGACAATTTTGACATTTATTATATATACACGACCTAACATAAAAATAATTATAAATGATAGTTGGGATGTGATAGCAATGTTTGATGAATATGATGATTTATTAACAGTATCAGAATTAAGTGAAGCTTTAAAAATCGGTAAAACCCAATGTTATAACTTATTGTCTGCCGGAATCATAAAAGGCTATAAATATGGCCGTATTTGGAAGATACCTAAAGAAAATCTTATTTCACATATAAAATCTATGTCAAAATAATTACTATAACTATTGCTCATTAAGTCTTATATATCAATACTAATATAATAACAAACTATATATTGATCATTGATAGAGAACAAACAATACTATCTAAGGATATTACGTATCAAGATAACAAAAGATATGGTTATAAACCGTGTCTTTTTTATTTTTTAAAAATCACTGTACATATAGATAAATCAAACAAGAAAAGAGGTATTTTATATGGTAAAAAAATTAAAGAAATTTGAACCGCGGCAAAAAGTTCTCCGCAATAAAAAAATTACTATTACTACGACCCATGAATGTGCTCAGGAACTATATTCTTTGGCTAAAGAAGCTGGTATCAGCCAATCAAAACTTTTTGATTTTTTAGTCAGTAACAGTGAAATTATCAATATTCCTTATGGTAAAGAGATAGTTGCCGAACTTCATCGGTTACATTGTAAAGTAGACGAAAAAATAGAGGATAAAGAAATTTTAACCGCTGCTCATACGTCAATTGGGAAAATAGCTAATTTTCTCAATTCACATATTGAAAATTTGAAGGAGACCAGAAAGAATGGCAATTGTTAAAACAACAACTAAAAATCCTAAAACTTTACATGGAATTTTAGAATATGTCGCAGATTTAAACAAAACCCGGCCCGAATTTATTTCCGGGTCAGGAATCTCTACTAAATATGCGTACGATGAAATGAAACTGGTAAAATACGTTTATCATAAAACAGATCGGCGTCAGTATAAACAATTTATAATTTCTTTCAACGAAACAGAATCCCTGATGCTTTCTGATCAATTTCTGCAAAAAATAGCTCAAGAAATAGCTAGGTACTTTTCTTACAGCTATCAAACTTTTTGGGCTCTGCACTTTGATAGTAAAAATAAACACATTCATTTTATCGTAAATAGTGTCAACACCTTTACCGGTGAAAAACTTTCTTTTTGGAAACAGGAATTATATGATTTTAAGCTTTTTGTTGATAAGTTAATTCAAGGTTACGGACTGTCACCTGTAAAAATGTATTCGCATAAAACTTCTGAGTGAAAAAGAATAAATTTCTAGTTATATATCATAAATATAATAACAGGAAAGGAGCAATAAAATGTCAGAAGAAAAACCTACTTTTTATAATGCCAAAGAAGTATCAGAAATTTATTTTGACGGAAAGATTAGTTACAGGCAAATATTAGCAATGACAAGAAAAGGTACTATCCCCGGCTTCCATGAAGGACGTTGCTATATTTATGAAAAAGCTGTACTGGATCAATGGGTAAAAAATCGTATGAGTAAAACAAATACGATTGCTTATAAAGGATTCAAACTGGATTAAAAGTTAATAAAATATCAAGCCAGGCCTTTGTTAAAAAGTATTCGTTTAACAAAGGCCTCTTATTTTTAGGAGGCAAATCAATAATGAAAAATAGTTATGGATCAATAAAACAAATAGACGAAAATATTTGGAAACTTACGATATCACTTGGAACAGGCTATGATGGCAAACAGGTAAAAAAGAGCCGTACCATAGAAGCAAAAAATGAAAAAGGCGCTAACCGGCAACTTTACCTATTCTATAGTGAATATAAAAATCTTCCTAATGCCGTATATGATAATATTACTTTCTATGAATTCTGTCGTTTATGGTATGCACGACATTGTTCAAAACTGTCCCCTACCACTATCGTTCGTTATAAAAAAATTTTAGAACAGCGTATTCTACCGGCTTTTGGTAATTTACAATTAAAGAAAATAAGCGCTATAACAATAATGTCTTTTCTTGATCATTTAAAAGACGAAGATGAACGTTTAGATGGTAAAAACGGTTTACTCTCAAGCAGAAGTATGGAACTCATCTACAAACTCATTCAAAGTATTTTTAACAAGGCTGTAGAATGGCATTTTATCATCGGCAACCCCTGTAGTGATATCCCAAGAGAAGAAATCCCTAAAGCAAATTCCATCAGACGTACTATTTGGACAATGGAAGAAGTAATTTTTTTCTTTTCTAACCTTTATAAGCTGCCGGACAATTTTACTAATGTAAAATACAAACTTATTGCTACTATTGCCTGGACAACAGGCGCACGCCGCGGTGAATATTTAGCTCTGCAATGGCCTGATATTGATTTTAACAATCAAACTTTTCACATTAATAAATCTTTAACAGACTTACCAGGTCAGGACTTGTTTACCAAAGCGCCCAAAACGGAAAACTCAAATCGCATTGTAGCTTTCGACAACTATTCAAAATACTTGTTTTTACTTCATAAAGGAATTCAAGATGAATTTTTGTTGAATAATAAACTAACCAATCCACAAAACTTTGTTTTTATTTCTCATACAAAATTCAATCCACAAAACAATGCTGTTTACCCAATGGCCCCTGACGCCTTTTATAATTGGTTTCAGCGATATATTTCCGGTATCGGGCTGCCACATATCACCATTCATGCTTTTCGCCATATGGCCTGTACCTACGCCCTGACAGCAGGTGCTCCAATCAATGTTGTCCAAAATATGCTTGGACATGCTAATATCAAAACAACAGAGGGGTACATCCATCGAATAGAAACACCTGACAATGCCTTTACCCAATCGCTTTCAGAAATGTTAGATGACACACGGCCTAAAGCTAATTTTTAAAATTTGTATATAAAAACATAAAACTGCAATATTATTTAGAAAAAAGCATTAAAAAAGCAACTGCAGAAATAAATTATCCACGCAGTTGCTTTTTCTTAAAAGTGTAAACCTATTTTTTGTTGCTTTTAGGGAAAACAGATTGTCGAATATTGCATTTTAGTGTTGAATAGTGTCGAATATTACGCAAACAGAAGAACTTTTTTTGCATAAAACCATGTATAAAATAAAAAAACCATTTCTGAAAGTATCAGAAACGGCATGATTACTGGTGATCTGGGAGGGATTCGAACCCCCGACCCACGGCTTAGAAGGCCGTTGCTCTATCCTACTGAGCTACCAGACCAAAAATTGGAGCGGGCGATGGGAATCGAACCCACAACATCAGCTTGGAAGGCTGAGGTTTTACCACTAAACTACACCCGCAATTTACTAAGCAATGCTCTATGTATTTGGTCGGAGCGGCAGGATTCGAACCTGCGACCCCCTGCTCCCAAGGCAGGTGCTCTACCAAGCTGAGCCACGCCCCGAATACAAAGGATATTATATAGATTTTTGATCCTAAAGTCAAGTCTTTTCGTATTTTACCTGACAGATTCTTCAAATAAAGTTTTCTGCAATCAAAAAGGCAGTCATAAAAACTGCCTTTTGGGGTCTAACCATTTACTAAAACTTAAGCTTCTTCAGCCACTTCTTCAGCAATAGAGTCCTTTTCTTTTTGTTTTGCCAGATGTGCGGTATAACGTTTTGTTTCGGCTACAATAACTCCAGTAAGGCCCAGAAGCGCGATCAAATTAGGAATAGCCATCAAACCGTTAACTATATCTGCTAAAACCCAGATTGCTTCCAGTTTCAAGAATGCACCGCAGGCAATCAGGCAAATAAAAATAATACGGTACGGTAAAATTGCTTTAACACCCAGCAAATATTCGATGCAGCGTTCACCATAGTAATTCCAGCCTAAGATCGTAGTAAAGGCAAACAGTACCAGGCCAACCATCAACAGATATTTGCCCCACACCGGGAAGCCCATCGTAAAGGCAGCCTGAGTCAACGCCGCACCATTCAAATCACCAGTCCAGACATTAGTAACAACCAGCGTCAACCCAGTCAGTGTACAAATAATGATCGTATCAATAAAAGTACCGGTCATAGAAATCAGCCCCTGTTCGGCGGGCCATTTTGTTTTAGCAGCAGCAGCAACGATCGGGGCACTGCCAAGACCGGATTCGTTAGAGAAAACACCACGGGCAATACCATTACGCATTGCCATCATAACAGTTGCGCCCAAAAAGCCGCCAGCGGCAGCCGTAGGACTAAAAGCATTAGTAAGCACTGTGGAAATAGCTGCAGGCACCTGATCTGCAAATATAAGTAAAATACCTACGGTAGTAACGACATATAACAAGGCCATAAAAGGAACGATTTTACCTGCTACGCTGGCGATAGATTTAAGACCGCCAATAGTAACGACAGCAACCAGCACAGTCAGCGCAATCGCAGTATAAATAACAGGAATGCCAACAGACAACTGCGTGATCTCAACTATAGCGTTGACCTGAGCAAAAGTACCGATACCAAAATAAGCACACAACACACCGGACACGGCAAAGAAAACAGCCAGCGGTTTATAAGATTTACCTAAACCGTTTTCAATATAATACATCGGTCCGCCGGCAATATTGCCATTAGCGTCAACTGTACGGTATTTTACCGCCAAAAGACCTTCGGCATATTTGGTAGCCATACCAAAAAATGCCGCCAGCCACATCCAGAACAAGGCACCGGGACCACCTGCTTTGATAGCAGTAGCAACACCGACTATATTACCTGTACCGACAGTAGCTGCTAAAGCTGTACACAATGCTTTAAAGCTGTTGACGTCGCCGTCACCATCATTTTTAGCCGAAAAAATCAATTTTAAAGCCATTGGCAGTTTAAGCACCTGCAATAAATTCAAACGCAGGGTCAACCAGATACCGGTACCAACCAATAATACCAATAACGGCGGTCCCCACACAAAACTGTCGATCTCATTCAAAAGCTCCAACATAAAATTCTCCCTCTTCCCCTTATTGTGAAATGAAAAACTAAAAGCCCACCGGAATAACGACAACTCCGGTGGGCAAAAAAACGATATAAGTACTCCCCTGCCTAAAAGGCAGCGGAACTACTGCTATTGCTCTGTCCATTGGCCTGAGAGATAAGAACATCAACGATATTCGTGCACCTTCGGCGCCCATTCAAGGGACTCTCCAGAGTTGTGTCCGCATACGGTTCCGCCTGATTTCCAGGCACCTGAGAGTTTAGCTCCTTCGGTAGACGCATCATCTTCTCCCATATGTTTCATCCACGCATTATTCACTTGTGATGTTAGTTATTATAGCAGATAGTTTAAAAAAAGCAAGTACTTTTGTATTGTATACATGTATTCAATTGACCAAAGTATCGAAATAGCCTGCCTCTATCAGCTTAGCCAAAGCCAGCTCGCCGCCCTGCGGTTTAAAATCAGCTGATAAAACAGGTGCCGCCAGCCCTTCTGCACCAAGCGACATGCCGACAGCACGGGTATTATAGCCTCCGGCGACTGCTTCCACAAAATGGGGCAGACAGAACCCGCCCAAAACGCCCGCGATCAGCAGAACTACGAATACTTTGAGACAACGATCACTCAATTTACCGTATGTCATACTGTATCACCGTCCTTTACTATCTTCATTATACAAAAATATTCACTTCTGTGAACATTTTGAAAACTACAATACTGCTTTCATTATCTACAAAATTATTTTTTCTGTGGTTTACTTGTGTCTTACAGTTTTAAAGCTAAAATAATCTGCTAAGATAAATAAAAAGGAGGTATACTATGAAAAATCCTAACGGTTACGGCGGCATCAGCAAATTGCCCGGCAACCGCCGCAAACCATATCGTGTACGACTGACAGCAGGCTGGCAGTATCAAACAGATGGTAAACCACTGCAAAAATATCACACACTTGGTTACTATACCAGCAGACGCGCTGCCCTAATCGCACTTGCCGACTACAACAAACGCCCTTACGACTTAAATCTGCAGCATATCACTTTAGGCGAGCTTTACAACCAGTGGTATGACAAACATACCGTCCGTCTTTCACGTTCCTCACGCTGCAGTTTTACGGCAGCCTGGAAAAAATGTACTGATATTGCCAACGAACCAATCAAAAAAGTAAAAAAAGCACAAATGCAGGCAGTCCTGGATAATAATCAGCACCTTTCCCCCAGTGTGCAAACACGCTTAAAAACTATTTTCAACGGTATTTTTCGCCTCGCACTTGAAAATGATCTTATCAACGTAGACTATTCGCGTTATCTGGAAAAGAACGCTACTGCCAAACAAACATCCCGCAGTATTTTTACTCACAGTGAAATCAAATGTTTATGGAAAAATCTTGAACTGACACTGCCGCTTGCTGACGGCAGCCGCCATCATTACAATGACGTCAGGCTGGTCGATACGGTACTGATCATGCTTTACAGCGGTATACGCATCGGCGAACTGCTGGAAATACAAACGGCACATATCGACCTCAAAAAGCAGATTATTGACCTGCACGGTACTAAAACAAAAGCAGCACACCGTATCCTGCCACTGCATAAAGATATCGTGCCGCTTGTCGCCGCCCGTATGCACGGTAAATATCTGATCGAAACAGAAAATGGACAGCCAATAATCTATGATACCTACAAAAAACGTTTTTTTAACCTGTTAATGTCAACATTAAAAATGCAGCATAAGCCCCATGACTGTCGTCATACCTTTATCAGCGGTATGGACTCATGCGGGATCAGCGCCGGCAGCGTTATTTTAAAACGCATAGTTGGTCACGCCAATGCCGATGTCACTGAAAGCTACACTCACAAAAATATCCGGCAGCTTTTAACTGCAATCAACAAACTAAAATATTGATTTGTGTCTTACCAGAGTCTTACAAAACGTTATAAATTTAATAAATAACCCCTGCGTTTAATAAACACTCAGACTGCTGATACTAACTTAATGGAAATTATTAATCCTCTTGAATTTTACTAAAAACAGAAAAGGTTTCACTTTGGTGGAATTGGTAGTAGTAATTGCTATTTTAGGTATTTTAGCAGGGTTGGCGATTCCACGATTTATGGATGCTACAATATCAGCTCGAGGTGCTAAGGTTGCTGCAGATTTGCGTATTATTGAAACTGCACTTACTTTGCAGTACGCTGAGAAAGGTACAGAAGCTAAAAATATACAAGAACTGGTTAATAATAATTATTTAGCCAGTGTACCTACTCCGATTACAGCGGGTAGTAAATTTAAAATTGGAGATTATATATTTGTTGCTAAAACATCTTCAGGTGGATATGAAATAAAAAATGATACTAATAATCATCCTAGAGCTACGTTTGATGGTAATACTGTAGAGAAATATATAAAGGGAACTGCAGACAATGCTTCGAAAAATTAATATTAGATAAAAACAAACGGATAGGCTTAATCTTATCCGTTTGTTTTTATCTAATATTTTATCCAATAGCATATTTTACTATTAATCATATTATAATTATA
>OGPD01000742.1_pt1 | contig 33948 bp, 31 predicted proteins | sample 1552861 | NCBI WGS metagenome assembly OGPD01 (sample SAMEA2580280, study PRJEB22360) | human gut metagenome | biome: human gut; feature: human-associated habitat; material: faeces | place: Denmark | collected 2008/2010
CAATCAGCTCCACCGTAGCTATCAGCGGTTCTGTCCGCATTACGGCAAAGAGGAACAATGTGCCGACTGTCAGCAACAGTGCAAAGCTCATTGCCTATGGCGACCCGAACTTGCAGGATTTGGTAACAGGTGTGGAGAATGCTGATACCGTGTCTGCATATATCAATATCGAAACGCCGACAGGCACGATTGCCCTCAAAAAGACTTCGGAGGACGGAGTTGTGGAGGGCATCTCTTTTACAATCAAAGGTGATAACTTCAATAAGACAGTTAAGACAGGAAAGGACGGCTCTGTCTCCGTGGAGGGATTATTCCCTGGCACTTATACCGTCACAGAACAGTCCATTGACCGTTATGAGCCGCAGAAAACCCAGACCGTGACCCTTATTGGAGGAAAAACCTCTACTGTGACCTTCAGCAATACTTTGAAGCGTGGCAGTCTGGAAATCGTTAAGACTTCCGAGGTCAATCTGGTGGAGGGAATGAAATTCCACCTTTACGGCACATCTTTAAGCGGCTTGCCTGTTGACGAGTATGCCGTGACTGATAAAAACGGTCTGGCTAAGTTTGAAAATGTTCTTATCAGCGGCGATACCCCGTATGTGGTTGAGGAAGTGGATACCGCAGTCCGCTATGTCGTTCCTGCTTCCCAGACAGCTCCGATTGAATGGAACAAGGTCACAAAAAGCAGCTTCGATAATGTATTGAAGAAATTCCAAGTGACTGTGACAAAGACCGATGCAGAAACAGGTTCTCCGCAGGGCGACGCTTCTCTTGCGGGTGCGGTTTACGGCATCTATAGGGGTGAGGAACTGATTGACACCTACACTACTGATGAAAACGGTCAGTTTACGACCAAGTATTATATCTGTGACAATGATTGGACTGTCCGTGAAATCAGCCCGTCCGAGGGGTATCTTCTGGATACCGCAATCCACAAGGTAGGTGCAGAACCAGAGCTATACACGGTAGAGCTGAACAGTACCGCAAACGATGTGAATGAACAGGTCATCAAAGGCAATATCGCAATCATCAAGCATACGGACAACGGAGAAACCCAGATTGAAACACCTGAAGAAGGTGCGGTATTTGAAGTGTTCCTCAAATCCGCAGGCAGCTATGAAAATGCAAAGGAAACCGAGCGTGATGTGCTGACCTGTGACGAGAACGGCTTTGCCCAGACAAAGGATATGCCGTATGGCATTTATACCGTCCGTCAGACCTCTGGTTGGGAGGGGCGTGAGCTGATGAAAGACTTTGATGTGTTTATCAGCAAGAACGGTCAGACCTACCGCTACCTTATCAACAACGCTAACTTTGAGAGCTATATCAAAATCGTAAAGAAAGATGTGGAAACAGGCAATACAATCCCGTATGCAGGTGTAGGCTTCCAGATTTACGACCCGAATGGAAACCTTGTGACTATGACTTTCACTTATCCCGAAGTGACGACCATTGACACCTTCTATACTACGGCAGACGGCGACCTTATCACACCGCAGACGCTGGAATACGGCAAAGGCTATTCCCTTGTAGAAGTACAAGCCCCGTATGGGTATGTCTTAAATTCCGAGCCTGTTTATTTTGATGTGGTGCAGGAAAACTCTGAGGAAGAAAGCGGCATTACGGTTATTGAGGTAGTACGTTCCAATATGGCACAGAAAGGCACAATTACCGTAGAAAAGTCTGGCGAGATATTCAGCTCCGTGGCAGGCGATAAGGGATTGTATCAGCCGATTTTCTCTGTCAGCGGTCTTGAGGGTGCAGTCTATGAAATTACCGCAGCCGAGGATATTGTCACTCTGGACGGAACGGTCAGAGCAAACAAGGGCGAGGTTGTGGACACCGTTACAACAGGAAAGGACGGTACAGCAAAATCCAAAGAACTGTATCTTGGAAAATATGCGGTTAAGGAAATCACAGCTCCGTATGGAATGGTGCTGAATGAGGAAGTCCATTCTGTTGAGCTTGTGTATGCAGGACAGAATGTTGATGTAACGGAAACGGCTACTTCTTTCTATAATGAAAGACAGCGTGTTGAAATCGACCTCATCAAGAGCCTTGCCATTGATGAAGCCTACGGCATTGGCAAGAATGGAGAAATCTTTGATGTGACCTTTGGCTTGTATGCGGCGGAGGAACTCACAGCCGCAGATGGAAAGACCATTCCTGCGGACGGTCTGATTGAGGTCATTTCCCTTGATGAAAGCGGTCACGGGAAAGCTATCAGCGACCTGCCGATGGGCAGCTATTATGTGCAGGAAATCTCGACCAACTCCGCATATATTGTCAGCGATGCAAAATACCCTGTTATTTTTGAATACGCAGGACAGGATACCGAAACTGTCCGCATTACAGCCAACAAGGGCGAAGCTATCACAAATGACATTATTTACGGCTCTGTAAGCGGTAAGAAATCTGATGAGGACGGAAAAGCTCTGGGCGGTGCAGTTATCGGTATCTTTAAGACAGGAACTACCGAGTTTACAAAGGAAAATGCGATTGCAGCTACCACATCAAAAGATGATGGTAGTTTTTCTTTTGCCAAAGTGCCGTATGGAACTTGGATAATCTGTGAAATCGAAAGCCCGAAGGGATATGTACTCTCCGAGGAAGAAATCGCCGTGACAATCGGCAAGGTGGACGAAGTTGTGGAAATCGAACTTGTCAACTACTTCATTAAGGGCAATATCGCTTTGACAAAGGTTGATGAGGATTATCCCTACAACAAGCTGTCTGGTGCGGTATTTGAGGTTTACTCCGATACTAATGGCGATGGGAAAATGGATAAAGACGATACGCTGCTTGGCGAAATGAAAGAACTTGACGGCGGCGTTTACCAGATGAGTGAACTCCGCTACGGCAAATATCTGGTAAAGGAAAGCAAAGCTCCGACAGGCTTTGTGCTTGATGAAGATGTTTATGCCGTATCCATCGAAGAGAACGGCAAGACCTACACCGTGGAAAACAAGGCGGGTGTTGGCTTTATCAATGCAGCACAGAAAGGCTCTCTTAAAATCGTAAAGACTTCCTCTGACGGTAAGGTGGAGGGCTTCTCTTTCCGTGTGACAGGCGTGGACTATGACAAGACCTTTAAGACAGATAAGAACGGAGAAATCGTGATTGAGGGCTTGCGGATTGGCGACTATACCGTATCCGAAGTAAGCGACAAGGCTTCCGCAGGATATATCCTTCCTGCCGATAAACAGGTAACGGTCAAGGTGGACGCTACGGTTATCGTGCAGATGCACAATGAGTTCAGGGATACCCCGAAACAGGCGACGACTTCAATCTGGGCTTATGGGTAAGCCTTGCAGCTCTGTCTGTTGTCGGTGCGGGCGTTCTCGGATTTGTCGGCTATAAGAACAGAAAGAAGAAAAAGGAGGACTAATTGATGGACGCTAAAACCATTATCGCAATCGTGCTTGTCGTGTTCATTGTGGGTGAAGCGGTATGGCTGAATATCCGTAACAGAAAGAAAAAGTAAGTGGTTTGGGCGGCTGAAAGATGCCGCCCTTTTCTTTATGGAGGTAACAATGTGAAACCTTAAAACCATTGAAAAGAAAGTCAGAGTTGTTCTGGAAAAGAATGAAGATGCCAGAAATGACGATATGGTGCTGTATCTTGCACTTTGTAATGCCTGTCTGAAGGATGCAGGGGCAATGCCGCTTGCGGAGATAATGACGCAGCACAAATATCTCGGCCTGCCGAGCTTTGAGAGCGTCAGCAGGACACGCCGCAAGCTGCAGGCACGGTATCCAGAGCTTGCAGGGAGCCGCCCTGTTCAGAAAATGAGAGCCACGGGCGAGAAAGCTTATCGGCGTTATGCCAAAGAATAGAGAGGTGCTTATGGACGAAGAAAAACGCTCTAATCAGAACTATGAAATCATCGAGAGCTGTACTATCGGGAGTACAGAGCTTGTCATCGGTCACAATCCCAACGCACCCAACCCTTATGTGTGTTGGTACTGCAAGGGCGGCTCAAATTATTTCTGGGGTTATTACACGAATGAGCTTGATGATGCACGGCAAAAGCTGAATGAACGATACCAGTCAGAGTGCCGTATGCCCTATAATCAGCCTTCCCAGAAGCAGAAAAACGGTGATGACCGTGAGCGATAAAATAAAATATGACTGCACGACCTGTCCTTATCCTCGATATAAGGACAGGTCAGTTATTTTCTGCGATGTCTGTATCCGCAAGATTTTAGACGAGCAAAAGGAGAAAAAGGAAAGAAAGGAGCAGCCGAATGAGTAATGAAATAAAGACAAGACCTTTAACCCCGACAGAACAGAAATACACCTATGCCCAAAGTATGCAGCTTGAGGGGCAGACAGGCACTATCGGGCATCTGCGTGGAGACTTTGCCACAACGGGCTATGGCTTTTACACCACTTGGTTTGATATCAGACCCCAATGGAAATCTGACGAATTTAAGGCAGACCTTGATACGGTCATCAATGCTTTACGGGAGGATAAAGGGCTTTTGCATAACCGCTATGATATGAGTGCGTTTGCAAGGCATTTTCCAGAAAGTGCGATAAAGGGCAACTATTGTACTGAGTACGGTTTCCGTGTAGATACGGAGAAACACGCTTTTTTGCTTCGGTACAATCCCACCAAAGGCGACTATAATTTTTACTGCTATTGCTATGTGAAGGAATGGCTTGATAAGCATATCCAGAAAGTAGAACAAGGTATCCGATTTATTGACCCTCAATATAAAGAACTGTTCCGTATCCCCGACGGCGGAAAGGTCATTGTCACGACTTCTTGGGAAGAGAAACGGGAGTATCCCTGCCGCTTCATTGATGAATACCATACCGAAGTCGGCAGCAATCTGTACCACATCTGCGAGTTTGCCGAGCGTATGCAGAAAAACGGGGCGACCTATGAGCCGAAACCTGCGGAACAAACGCCGCAGAAAACACCGAAGCACAAGGATTTAGAACGATAAGGAGGATTTAGAATATGGCTGTTAATCAGAAAGCCGCCAAGGTCTTGAATAAGGTCTTGGAAGCAGGCTTTACCGATGAAAAAGCGATTGCCGCTATGACTATGGACGATATTCTTTCTATGCAGGGCATCACGGTTGGGGATATTACTCTCATCAATGACCTGCAAAAGAGCATTAAATCGAACAAGGTCATTTCTTTTCTTGGCGGTGGTGCGGAGTGAGTAAACAGAAATATTTGAAACAGAAACGATAAGGAGGTGTAGGTTGAATGGCTGTGAAGTATCAGCTAATCACAGAGCTGTATCGGCGCACAGGCGTTGCGGTTGCAAAAAATCCGCAGGCGTGGCAGGGCTTTCTGTCCTCTGCCTGCCGCAACTATAAATGCCGTTTTGACGAACAGCTTTTAATATACGCCCAACGCCCCGATGCTGTCGCCGTTGCGAAGCTTGAAACTTGGAACAGACAGTTCAAGCGTTGGGTCAATAAGGACAGCAAGGGTATTGCCGTATTTGACCCGAAAGGTCGCAGGAATACGCTGAAATACTATTTTGATGTGTCCGACACCCACGAGGGCTATTATGGCAGCCGCCCTGTTCCGATATGGCAGATGGATGAGCGATGCGAGCAGGCTGTTATGGAAAGGCTCTCGGACAGGTTTGGAGATGTGGAAAGCACTGACCTTGCTTCTGCCTTAATGGAAACCGCAAAGAACGCCGTGGAGGACAATCTGCAAGACTATTTTTCTCAGTTAAAGGACTGCACGAAAGACAGCTTTTTGGAAGAACTGGACGACTTTAATATAGAAGTCATTTACAGGCGGCTGGCAGCAAACAGCGTTGCTTTTATGCTGATCAGCCGCTGCGGTCTGGATACGAATGAGTTTTTTGACCGAGAGGATTTTGCGGATATTGTAAATTTCAATACCCCTGCAACGATAAACGCCATCGGCGTTGCCACGAGCGATATTGCGGAAATGGCGTTACGGGAAATCTCACAGTCTATCCGAAATGTGCAAATGGTGGAAAAAGACCAGAATCGCGCCTTTGAACAAAGAACGCAGGCTCAGTATGATAAAGGCAGACAACAACCCGAAAGGAGCAAATACAATGAGCGAAATCACTTACAGCAGACAGGGGGATTATCTTATTCCCGACCTAACATTACCGACAGAGCCAGAGCTTCCGCTTGGCAGGTACGCTTTGATGCACAGGGATTATCTGGAGAAGCACAAGCGAGTGACCTATCTCAACCTGCTGACATCGGGCAGGCTGAACGGGCATCTGCACGAGGTAGAGCAGACAGCACTCCAGAGGTTGGAGCTTCTGACGAAGCAGCTCTCAGCCGAGCAGGGCGTGACAGAGGAACTGAAAGAGAAAGCACCGATGCAGTGGGTCGGACTGATGAACAACATCCGCAGTCAAGCGGAGGAAGTGATACTGACCGAACTGATTTACAAGTAAGCGTTGCCAAAGAGGATGAGGTTAGGGTCAATCTTCCAACCGTAGATGAACAAATCGAAATGATAGCCGAAGCAGAGGACGAAAATGCCTCTGCTTTTACTATTTCCAAAGAAGATATCGACTCCGTGCTTCAGAAAGGCAGTGGCGTTGCGGACGGAAAATACCGTATCTACCGCCAATTCCAAAAGGGCGAGGACAGACAGAAAAATATTGAGTTCCTTAAAAATGAGTATGGAACGGGCGGCGGTACGCACATCTTCCCCGATGGTTTCAGCGGTTATTCTTGGCATGACAGCAAAGGTCTTGCCATTGACTGAAACGGCACTTATACCAATCACGACCTTGTGTTGAAATGGTCACAGGTTGAAAAGCGTCTGCGTGAGATGATTAAGGATAACCGCTATCTCAATCCGAAAGAAAAAAACCATTATGCCGATTATCTGGAGAGCATGTCAGCTCCCCAATATGAGATTGACACCCAGAGGAAAATAGCAAGGCAGAGTTTTATTGACACCTACCGTGACCTGCCGCCTGCCGACAAACGGGATACCCTTGCTTTGCGGCTATCTGACTTTATCCGTGACTTGGACAGGTACGAAAAAGACCTGTTATCTGTTGTGGAACGAAGCGACCTTGCAGATGTTACCGCCGAGCAAATGGAACAGCATCTGTCCGACCCCTCAACTGTTCAACAGCTCATAGACTTTCTTGCACAGGTACAATGGAAAACGATCTCAGTTTTCAGCCGTAGTAATGGGTGGAAGTTTACCGAGGAATTAAGGGAGCTGCACCCACTCCGCTACCTCTACAATGAGGGCGATGTGGTGTATATCGGTACGGATAAATATGAGATTGCAACACTTACCGAGGAAAAGGTCTATCTGCAAAATGCCAAGTTCCCTATCTTGGGGCAGGAATACAGCCGAGCCGACTTTGAAGAAAAGCTAACGGAAAATCCTGCAAATGACCATCTGAAAGTGGTCGTAACCGAGAAACAGAGGACAGAAACACCGTCCGAGAAAAAGCAGGACGGAATACAGTTTTCTATCGGTTTTTCCGAACACCCTGCCTTTTATGACAGACAGCTTAATGACCGCTATACGGATTTGAGCTTTGCTCTGGGGAATAAGCTGCTTGCTATTTTGGACGAGAAACAGCACCGTGAGCGTGAGGGCGATAAAAATATCGGGTGGTATCACAAGACCGATTTTGTTATCAAGGCTGTTATCGGCGGCGAGGAATTTAACTATGAAGGGCGGTTTGATATTGGCGATGGTGAGGGCGATTTAATTGCCCACATTAAGAATTTTTACGATTATGCCTTATCGCCAAAGGGCGAACAGCTATATGGAGATGACCGAGAAAGCCTGCTCCGTGGCAGAGGTGAGTTTATCCCATTCTTGCAACAGCACACCGAGCTGACCAAAGAGGACAAGAAGCTCCTTGATGAGATTATGGCTACCGAAAGTGATTGGTACAGGACAGCCGAGGAAGCCGAAGAAAAACCACAGGCGTATGCCGATATAATGAATGGCTCAGAAGCTCCTGCCATTGAAATGGAGCAATCCGCAGACGACCTCATAGGCAGGGAAATCATCATAGATAACCGTAAATATCTCATTGAGAACATTGGCAAAATCAGCGGCGATGTGTCCCTGCGTGACATCACATTCCAGAACAATGTGGGTTTTCCGATAAACCGAGTGGAGAAAATCGGCTATATCCAAAAGCTATTGGAACAGGAAAAAACCGAATTACCACCCGAAGAAAAAACGGAAGCTCCTGCCGTAGACCGTCATAATTTCTGTATTACCGATGACACCATCGGTGTCGGCGGAGCAAAAGAAAAGTTCAGTAACAATATGGCGGCAATCAACCTGCTGCACGAGCTTGAAATCGAAAACCGCCTTGCCACACCCGAAGAACAGGAGATCTTATCTCAGTATGTCGGTTGGGGTGGTCTTTCTATAGCATTTGATGAACACAATATAGCGTGGGCGGAGGAATTTAAGGAGCTATATGCCAGCCTTTCCCCAGAGGAATACCGTGCCGCTATGGAGTCAACGCTGACCGCTTTTTATACGCCGCCTGTTGTTATCAAGGAGATGTATGACGCACTTGACCGCCTGGGCTTTTCACAGGGAAATATCTTGGAGCCGTCCTGCGGCACAGGCAATTTCTTTGGTCTGCTTCCCGAAAGTATGCAAAACAGCAAGCTCCACGGCGTGGAAATCGACTCTTTTACAGGCAGGATTGCAAAGCAGCTCTACCCAAAAGCGAACATTGCCATTGAGGGCTTTGAGAAAACGAATCTCCCAGACGACCATTTTGATGTAGTCATCGGCAATGTGCCGTTTGGGGAGATAAGGGTCAATGACAGCCGATACAACGCCCAGAAGTTCCTCATACACGACTACTTTTTCGCAAAGGCTCTGGATAAAGTCCGTGCCGGCGGCGTTGTGATGTTCATTACCTCAAAGGGTACGATGGATAAAGCAAGTTCAGAGGTACGCAAGTATATCTCCCAGAGAGCCGAGCTTTTAGGTGCTATCTGTCTGCTTGACAACACCTTTAAGGCAAACGCAGGCACGGAGGTCACGAGCGATATCCTTATCCTGCAAAAGCGTGACCGAGTGATGGATATAGAGCCAGACTGGGTACAACCTTGATACGGACGAAAACGGTGTTACGATGAACAGATATTTTGTCGAACACCCCGAAATGGTGTTGGGCGAAATAAAGATGGAAAACACACGCTTTGGTACTTTTGAGCCTGTCTGTAAAGCCCGTAAGGATATACCACTTTCCGAGCTTCTGTCCAATGCAGTTCAGAGGATAAACGGCGAAATCCCAGAGCTTGATAATAGGGTTGATGAAATCTCCGATGAGCAGGAGCTTTCCGTTCCTGCTGACCCGAATGTGCGTAACTTCTCTTTTACTCTGGTGGACGGCAGGGTTTACTTCCGAGAGAACGACCGTATGCAACCTGCTTCTGTGTCGATGACCGCAAAAAACCGTATTAAGGGACTTATCCAAATTCGTGACAGTGTGCGTAAGCTCATAGAGTATCAGACCGATGATTACCCAGAGGAAATGATACGCACCGAGCAGGAAAACCTCAACCGTCTGTATGATGTTTATACCGCAAAATACGGTCTAATCAACAGCCGAGGAAACTATCTTGCTTTTGCTTCAGATGAGAGCTACTTCCTTCTATGTTCTCTGGAGGTGCTTGATGATGAGGGCAACTTCAAACGGAAGGCAGATATGTTCACAAAGCGGACTATCAAACCCCACCGAGAAGTAACTTCGGTTGAAACTGCAAGCGAAGCCCTTGCCCTCTCTATCGGAGAGAAAGCCCGTGTTGATTTGCCTTATATGGAGCAGCTCACAGGCAAAACGCAGGCTGAGCTTGTACAGGATTTACAAGGTATTATCTTCAAAGTACCGAAATGTGAGCCTGTTTCCTATGTAGCCGCAGACGAGTATCTGTCAGGAAATGTCCGAAACAAGCTGACGGTTGCGGAGCTTGCTGCGAAGAATGACCCAGAGCTTGCAGTTAATGTGGAAGCCTTGGAAAAGGTCATTCCCAAAGACCTCTCGGCGGCGGAAATCTCTGTCCGTCTGGGTGCAACTTGGATACCGCAGGAAGATATACAGCGGTTTGTGATGGAGCTTTTAACTCCGTCAAGTTATGCCGCAGGCAGATTAAAGGTACGATACACCCCGATAAACGGAGACTGGTTCATAGAGAATAAAAGCTCCGATATGGGGAATGTAAAGGCGGACAGCACCTATGGTACGAAAAGAGCTTCCGCCTATCGCATTATTGAGGACACCTTAAATCTGCGTGACACCCGTATCTTTGATTATATGTATGACGAACACGGCAATAAAAAAGCGGTGTTCAATGCAAAGGAAACTACGGCGGCACAGGCGAAGCAGGAAGTCATCAAGCAGGCATTTCAGGATTGGATATGGAAAGACCCAGAACGGCGAAACCGTCTTGTCCGTTATTACAACGACACTTTTAACTCTGTGCGACCCCGTGAATATGACGGAAGCCATATCACTTTCGGAGGTATCAGTCCAGAAATCACACTAAGACCACATCAAGTCAACGCCATCGCCCATATCCTTTATGGCGGCAATACGCTCCTTGCCCATAAGGTGGGAGCAGGCAAAACCTTTGAAATGGTAGCCGCCGCACAGGAAAGCAAACGGCTCGGCTTATGTCAGAAATCTATGTTTGTTGTGCCGAATCATCTTGTCGGTCAGTGGGCTTCTGAGTATCTGCGGCTCTATCCGAGTGCAAATATCCTTGTTACAACAAAGCAGGATTTTGAAACAGGAAACCGCAAGAAGTTCTGCGGTAGGATTGCCACAGGCGACTATGATGCAGTCATTATTGGGCATTCTCAGTTTGAAAAAATTCCGACGAGCATAGAACGACAGCGGGAACAGTTGGAGAAGCAGCTTGATGATATTGAGCGTGGCATTGACGATGTGCAGGCATCCAAAGGCGAGCAGTTCACGGTCAAACAGCTAATGAAAACCCGAAAGGCAATCAAGACAAAGCTCGAAAAACTCAACGACACCAAGCGTAAGGATACGGTTATCGACTTTGAACAGCTCGGCGTTGACAGGCTTTTCATTGATGAGAGCCATTTTTATAAGAATTTGTACCTCTACACCAAGATGCGAAATGTAGGCGGTATCGCCCAGACCGAAGCCCAGAAATCAAGCGACCTCTTTATGAAATGCCGCTATCTGGACGAAATCACGGGCAACCGTGGCACGGTTTTCGCAACGGGTACGCCTGTCAGCAATTCAATGGTTGAGCTGTACTCCGTTCAGAGGTACTTGCAGTATGACACCCTTGCACAGAACGGTTTGCAGCATTTTGACAGTTGGGCTTCTACCTTTGGAGAAACGGTTACAGCTCTGGAATTAGCATCCGAAGGCACAAATTACCGAGCCAAGACGAGGTTTGCCAAGTTCTATAACCTGCCAGAGCTGATGCAGATGTTCCGTGAGGTGGCGGATATTCAGATCGCCGATATGCTAAAGCTCCCCGTGCCAAAGGTCAATTACCACAATATTAAGACCAAGCCGAGCGAGATACAGACCGAGATGGTAGCTTCCCTTGCGAAGCGGGCTGAGAAAGTCAGGGCAAGGCTTGTCGAGCCGAACATCGACAATATGCTCAAGATAACCAATGATGGGCGGAAACTGGCTCTTGACCAGAGAATGATTGACCCGATACTGCCAGATGACCCAGACAGTAAAGTCAATGCCTGCGTGGATAATGTGTACCGTATCTGGGAGGAACACGCCGATACCAAAGCAACACAGCTTGTGTTCTGCGACCTGTCCACCCCGAAAAATGACGGTACTTTCAATGTCTACGACGATATGAGGGAGAAGCTGATAGCCCGTGGTATCCCTGTGGAGCAGGTACGCTTTATTCACGAAGCGACCACCGATGCACAGAAAAAAGAGTTGTTCGGCAAGGTCAGAAGCGGCGAAGTTCGTGTGCTGTTCGGTTCTACTCCGAAGATGGGAGCAGGTACGAACGTGCAGGACAGGCTCATAGCAATCCATAACCTTGATTGTCCATGGCGTCCTTCCGACCTTGAACAAAGGCAGGGGCGTATTGAACGGCAGGGAAATATGTTCCCAGAGGTGGAGGTTTACCGCTATGTGACCGAGCAGACTTTTGACGCCTATCTCTATCAGTTGGTGGAGAGCAAGCAGAAATTTATCAGCCAGATAATGACGAGCAAAAGCCCTGTCCGTTCTGCCGAAGATGTGGACGAGGTTGCCCTGTCCTTTGCAGAGGTTAAAATGCTTGCCACAGGCGATGCCCGTTTTAAGGAAAAGATGGATTTGGATATACAGGTTTCCAAGCTCCGAGTGTTAAAGCAGAGTTATCTTTCCGAGCATTACGACCTTGAGGACAGAGTGCTGAAATACTATCCCCAGACTATAAAAGAGTATGAGGAACGCATTGCAGGTTATGAAAACGATGTGGCTCTTGCCGAACAGCACAAGCCGCAGGGCGAGGATAAGTTCTGCCCGATGACCCTAAAAGGCGTGACCTACACCGAAAAAGCAGACGCAGGCGAAAAGCTCCTTGCAATCTGTAAGGACTATCCGATGTCTGCACCTACCGAAGTCGGCAGCTATCGAGATTTCCAAATGGAGATTTATTATGATACCGTCAACGCCCATTACTGTATGAACCTTTGCGGAAAAGCAAAGCATAAGGTTGATTTAGGTGCTGATGCCCTCGGAAATCTGACCCGAGCGGTTTGCATATTTGTATTGCTGATTTTTGGGAAGTATAATAGGTGTAGATTAGTAAATGTCGGAGGTGAAAGGTGTGCTTGATAATTTCAGATTTGAAACCTTTGTTGATGTGCATAGCAACATTTTTGCTGAATATCTAAGCCCCGTTATCTCAAAGCTGCCCAAAGAAAATCCAAAATACCGTTCCACAGAGGAAAGGATAGAGGAACTCTACAAGGAGTATCCAAAGGTGATGGAGGCTCTGGATACGGAAAAGCCGAGCGATTTATCCGAGCAGGAGTGTAAGGCTTTGATAGAAGTTTTGGAGCTTCGGAACAGGCTCAGCGATATGCAGCAGGAAGCAATCTATTTCAGAGGGTGCTATGACAGCGTTGGATATCTCAAAAAGGCAGGAATACTATAACCGAGAACGGCGGCATTGGCGTGGAGCTGATGCCGCTTTTACATAGCCGCAGAGATGGAAAAACTTACATCTATGTGGTATAATAAAAAAAAATCAAATGATAAGGTGATAGTATGAAATATTCTTTGCCAAGTAATTGGAGTGGAGATTTTGAAAATGATGGCGTTCTTTTCTTTGCACAACGATTGGAAGAAATGCTGTTTGACTATTCTATTGATTTATATCGTATGCCATTGTTAAATACACATGGATTAGCAGAAGAATATTGTGATGTTGCTAATAAGGTTAAATCGGGTGAAGTGAAAGAATATCAAAGAGATATAATTTTCGATGAGTTAATTGAATCATTGAAAAATGATATAGTATTAAAAGAATGTTGGAGTTATGAAAATATAGAAAAGGTTATAAAAACCTTTGGCTCAAGCTCTCAGCAAGAAAAGTACAATACTATTTCTTATATAAGTGCAACATTGAGCAATGGGAGATATTATGATTGGTGCGTTAAAACAATCATTAAATATACAAATTATCCGAAACAAAAAAAGAAATTAGAATCAGCTTTAAGATGTTTTCTCCCAGAACTAATATCCATGGGTTATGATGCACACTATGTTTATAGCGAATTGCGGAAATGTTTTTTTGAAAAAAATGTCGTTGATAAAGACAGCGTCAAAAAATTTTTGGATGTTTTCAATTTCGAAATACACAAATATACCGTTTATTTTTCTGTGTCAGCTCTTGCAATTAGATTTAAAGACATTTTAGTAAAGAGGTTACGATTGAACTTTGACGATGACGGAAATTTTAGTCATTTCAAAAAAGATAGCAATAAAATCATTGTATATTTCAAAAATATCAAGGCTCCGTGTCCAAATACTGCTGCCAAAATAGCGTATAATAGATTGGATTTATTTTTTAGTTTTTATAAATTTGTTGGTAATAAAAGACGCTTTTCAGTTCAAAAGAAAGCGATGGTCATAGTGGAAGGACAAGCACCCATTTTTGTAGATGCTCAAAAGACATCTTATAATATTATTGAAGATATTGACTTTGAGGAGATAGGAACTACATCAGATAGATTATTGACGGGATTGTTAATCAATGCGGAATCTGAATATGCACTTTTAAGTAAATCTATTGAATTGCACAATACAGCACTATCAATACCTGATATGAAAAGTGGCTTTTTAAATCTTTGGGCATCAATAGAAGTATTGTGTCAAGATACAAATTCAAATAGTAAATTGGAAGCGGTTCTAAAAGTGGTTGTTCCCATATTAAAAAAAGATTACTTGATTTCCATGATAAATAATATAAATGAGTGCATGAAAAGTAATATGACTGAGCAAAGTTATAATAGTATCATGGAAGAAGTTACAGAGGCAGGGTGCGAAAAAAAGAAGGGTTTTTATTTGCTTTTACTTCCTAAATATAATGATTTAAGAAAAGAACTTATGGATGAATTAAAAAATTATCCAGTATTAAGAAGTCGTGTTTCAATGCTTGGAGATATTAAAACTACAAAGAATTTGAAGGGGTTAATTGATAAGTATGTCCAAAGAATTACATGGCATTTATATCGCATGTATAGGACAAGAAATGCTATCATACATTCTGGTGAAATTCCTGCAAATATAAAATATTTGGGCGAACATTTACATTCATATGTTGATTCGACTGTTACGGAGTTTATTGCAAAATTATCAGGAGATATACCATTTGAGTCTGTGGAAAATGTAATGGTTGATATAAAATTTGCAGTTGATAATTTGGAAAACGCGATTACGAAGGAAAGAGATATTGACGAAAAAATAGTAAATATTTTAATTCATCCAGAAATGGGAGCGGTTATGCATTGTGAAGAACATACTAAAGAGATGTTATCCATAGAGTGATTTTTACATAGCCGAGAGGTTTTCGTTTAACGAAAGCCCCTCGGTTATTTCTATTTTTTGGAGGTGATTTTATTGAATGAGAACTAACAGACCCTATGTGCAGATTGACCCAGATGTGCTTGAACGGGTACGCCAGATTGACCTGTTATCCTATCTGCGTGAGTTTGAGCCGAGCAATCTCGTTAAGGTCAAAGGCACAAGTAATGTGTACTGTACCGCAGAACACGACAGCTTAAAGATTTCCAACGGCAAATGGTATTGGTGGTCGAGAGGTTTCGGCGGCTATTCTGCCCTCGACTATCTGATAAAAGTCAAGGAATATGACTTCGTAGAAGCCGTGGAAATTCTCACGGGACAGACGATGGCGGAATGGAAGCTGCCCCCTGCTCCCAAGAAAAATGAACCGAAAGTCCTGCTCCTGCCGCCAAAAAATAAGGATTGTAACAGAGTGATACAGTATCTTTTCGGGCGTGGTATTGACTATCAGCTCATACAGGAGTGCGTTGCAGACGATACAATTTATGAGAGCGCCGACTATCACAACGCCGTTTTTATCGGCAAAGATGAAAGCGGAACACCCAAGTATGCGGCTCTTAGAAGTACGCTTGGCAGCACTTTCAAACAGGATGCATCGGGCAGCGACAAAAGGTATTCGTTCCGACTTCTGTCAAGAGAGCCGACAGATACCGTGCATTTATTTGAAGCCGCCATTGATTTACTGCCCTATGCCACTTATCTAAAATGCGAGGACAAGGACTGCAAATCGGAGAGTCTGCTTTCTCTTTCGGGCGTGTATCAGCCAAAGAAAGAGATGAAGGACAGCAAAATACCCATAGCCCTCACAACTTTTTTGAGTGCCAATCCACAAATTAAGACCATAGTTCTGCATCTGGATAATGACAAGGTAGGCAGGCTTTGTACTGCCACTTTGAAGGAACTGTTGCAGAAAGACTACAAAATCGTTGATGATCCTCCGCCTGTCGGCAAGGACTTCAACGATTTTTTGTTGTCCTATCTGAAAATTGCAAGACCTATGCCCAAGCGTGAAAGGAGTGATGTCCATTGATTGTGTAGCAGTTTTTGTCCAGAAAGACACCGAAACCAAATCAAAATTTAATGCTGAAAGCGAGGAATTAACCATTGAAAAAGTATGATGTAACCCTTACTGCCCATTACCAAAAGACCATTTCCGTTTGTGCGGAGAGTGCAGAACAGGCAAAAGCAAAGACCGAAATTATCCTGTTCGATACCGACCTTATCAACTTTACCGATGATGATTTTGTTTGCGGCGAAGCCGATATTACCGAGCAGAGACAGGACGGGCTTGACGGTGCGGGCGAGAATACATCACAGGAAAATGAAGATTGTTCGGACTGCCCGTACTTCTGCCCTGTGTGCAGTGAGTGTATGTATGAGGACGATTGCGAAGAATGAGATGTCTTACCAAGCACTGAATTTGGTTAGCCACATTCGCTTGTTATGGGTCAGCCCCTAATACCCCGTTAGAACAGAAAGGAGTTCAAGAATGAGTGAGTTCTTATTTTTCATTATCGGCACAATGCTCGGTGGTCTGTTCGGCATTGCGTGTATGTGCTGCTTGCAGATAAACAGACTTTCCGAGAGAAAGGAAGTGGACAATGCGAAAAAGAAATGTGCAGATACTTTTCCGTCTGACTGAGGAGGAAGCCGAACACCTTAATGAGCTTGTGCGAAAATCGGGTCGCTCAAAAGAAGCCTTTTTAAGAGAAATGGTAAGGGGCTATCAGCTCTGCGAGAAGCCCGACCCAGAGTTCTATAAAATGATGCGTGAGCTGTCCGCCATTGGCAACCGTATCAATCAGCTTGCGGTTAAGGCAAACGCCCTCGGTTTTGTGGATACCCCGATGCTCCGTGTGGAAGCAAGGAAATGGCACGAATTTCAGATTGACATTCGCAAAAGGTATCTGCTTCCACGCAGGTCATCGTAATGGCGGTCTGCGAGATATGGGATGTGCGTGGCAGGCTCGACCACCCAATCGACTATGCCGAAAATCCCGAAAAAACCGCCAACCCTAAATACACCGAAGCCGACCTGCAGGCGATGGTCGATGTAATGGAGTACGCTACAAATAAGAATAAGACCGAGCAGCGTTTCTTTGTCACAGGTGTAAATTGTGACCCGACCACCGCCAGAGATGAAATGATGATTACCAAAGCGGGATGGAGCGACACGAGTGAGATTGTCTGCTATCACGGCTTTCAGAGCTTCAAGCACGGTGAGGTTACGCCAGAGCAGACTCACGAAGTCGGTGTTAAACTTGCCGAGCGAATGTGGGGCGACAGATTTCAAGTCATCGTTGCCACCCACCTGAATACCGACTGCCTGCATAATCACTTTGTCGTGAACTCTGTTTCTTTTGCGGACGGTATGCACTACCACGACAACAAAGCAAATCTGCGGCTGCTCCGTCAGCGTTCCGATGAGCTTTGCCGTGAGTATGCCCTGTCCGTCATCGAACACCCAAGCGGCAAGAAAAAGCCCTATGCCCTCTACCAAGCGGAAAAGGAAGGGCGACCCACGAGGGATAATGTTGCAAGGCAGGCGGTGGAAGAAGCTATCAGCAAATCATTTACGCTGAAAGATTTTGACCGCCAGTTGGCAGAAATGGGCTACCGCATAAACTTTGACCCCAACCGCAAGTATTGGGCGATTATCGGTAAGGGCTGGCAAAGACCCAAGCGGCTTTATAAGCTTGGAGATGAATACACCAATGACAGGATTATGGAGCGTATCAGCGAAAATTCCTATGCGGTCAAATTCCAGAGCTTCTCAGAGCCACAGCCACAGGTTAGGGTCTATCGGGTCAAAGGCTCTTTGAAGAACGCCAAGAAAATCGGTGGCTTGCGTGGGCTGTATCTCCATTACTGCTACAAGCTCGGTATCCTGCCGAAAGGCAGAAAACAAAATTATGCACGGCTTCATTATCTTTTAAAGGACGACCTTATGAAGATGGAAGCCATCACACAGGAAACGAGGCTACTTTGCCGCAATCACATTGATACGGCGGAGCAGCTTTGTTCATATAAAGGTTCTCTGAAAACGGAGATGTCTGCCCTGCTTCAGAAGAGAAAGGAGCTTTACTCTAAATCCCGCAGAACAAGCGGCGAAGAAAAGGAAGCAGTCAAGGCAGAGCTTTCCGATATTTCGGGGCGGCTGAAAATTATCCGAAAGGAGGTCAGACTGTGCGAGGGCATTTCCGCCCGTAGTGATACCCTCAAGGAAAAATTGCAGACGATACGGGCAGACGAACACGAACAGCAAAGAAAGGAGCTGATGAAGAATGAACACAGGCGGCGAAGCGGCAGAACAAATCGTCCGAATGAGCTTGGAGGGCTTTGAGGTCGCTGCCAAAATTACAGGTGCAGGTGCGAAGAACATCGCTATCCTGTTGTATTCCATTCTTAAAGAAGAAAAGAAAACCAAAGGCAAAGCAAGGCTGACAAGTATGCTCCGTTCTGGTAAGGAACTGAAAGTCTTTACCGTCAAAAGCGGCGACTTGAAAAAGTTCACTCAGGAAGCGAAAAAATACGGTGTGCTTTACTGCGTCCTCACGGACAGGAAAAACAAAGGCCCCAATGCAGAGGTCGATGTCATCGCCCGTGCCGAAGACGCATCGAAAATCAGTCGTATCGTGGAACGCTTTAATCTTGCTTCGGTGGATACCGCTTCTATTGTGACGGAAGCCGAGAAATCCAAAGATGCAAAGGACGGTCAGCCAGAGCCAGATATTGGTGTGCAGGAAAAGGCGGAGAAAGACAAGCTGCTTGACGAGCTTATGGGCAAGCCCATCCAGAAGGAGGAAAACGCCCCAAACCCCTCGGTGGCAAAGACAGAAAAATCCCCTCAGTCCGAGCCTACCTCAGAGCAGCCAAAGAAGTTCGCAGAGGGGGCTACTATGACTAAGGAGAAACCTTCTGTCAGAGAGGAACTGCGGAAAATCAAGGAGAGCCGCAAGGAGCAGGAAGCAGAGATTGGCACTTCCGCCTTGGACAAAAGCGGAGCTTCCGACAGGGCGAAAAGTGCTAACGGGAAAACTGAGCATAAACAGCCCCAGAGAAAGAAAAAGAAACCAAAATCCAAAGAAACGAGGTAAACAGCTATGAGTATTTACGATGTATTCGACGGTGGCAACAGACCTTTTGATAAAGAGGAATGGGCTGCCGCAAAGCAGGCACAGCGGAAAGAAGCCTATGAGCTGATTGACAATACCTGCTCTGAAATGATGGCAAGCGGCGACAGCTTCCGTCAGTATCTTGATGTGCAGGGTCGCTTTGACCGCTACTCCGTGGCTAACGCTATTCTGGTATCAGCACAGATGCCCGAAGCAACGCAGCTTAAAGAGTACAACAAATGGAAAGCGAGCCGTGTCTATGTGAACAAGGACGCACAAAAAATCATTATTCTTGAGCCGAGCAAGGAATACACCCGTGAGGACGGGACAAAGGGCGTCTCCTACAATGCCAAAGTGGTTTATGACATTTCTGAAACCTCGGCAAAGTACAGGCAGCAGGAACAGGAGCCGAAATCCATGCGTGAGCTTGTGTCGGCTCTGATAGATGCAAGCCCTGTACCCTGTGTTCCTGTCGGTGAGCTTGAACTGCCTGCCTATTATGACAGTTCTCAGCAGACCATTTTTGTCAAGAAGGGGCTTTCCGAGGAAGTGCTGTTCGTAAGTATGGCAAAAGAAGTGTCGGCGGCGGTCTATGATTTTAAGTACAACGAGAGCCGTGATGCTTCCGATTTCAAATCCTTCTGCGTTGCCTATATGGTAAGCTCCCGTTACGGCGTGGATACCAGAGGGTTTGACTTTTCTAGACTTCCCAGAGAGTATGCGGAAATGGATACGCAGGCATTCAAGGGAGAGCTTGGCACGATGCGTGATGTTCTGGGCGAAATCCAGAGCGATATGTATAAGAGTATGGAGAAGAACAAACCTGCAAAGAGCAAAGAGCAGGAACGCTAATCGGAGGTGAAGACTATGAGAGAGGAACGATACCATATCGCACTTGACAAGTACGATAAGAATATCGTCATCAACGCCTTAAACACCCTGCGTACACGGCAGTTACAGGAGGAACGCCCCACCGAGCCTGTTGACGAGCTGATAAGCAAGGTGGCACACGCTCCGACAAAAAAGGTTAAGGTTGTGCATTGCAGGTGCAATGAGGAACGATGACCAGAAAACGAGCCTAATCCTTTCTGTCTGCGGTATACTTCCTGTCGTATGGCTTGCCCTGCTGACAGCACCCTATGTCAGCGGCGGTCTTGTAGAGATTATCCGAGGTCTGCCTGTGGCGATGTGCAATCCGTTTGAAATAATGGTATGTGAGGACAGCGTAAAGACTGTCCTTATTTTTTTACTTGCCTACGCTATGGGCATCGGCGTTTATTTCTCTACACGCAGGAATTACCGCAGGCGTGAGGAACACGGCTCTGCGAAATGGGGCAACGCAGGTGCTTTGAATAAGAAGTACCGAGATAAAGACCCGTCAGCTAATAAGCTCTTGACCCAGAATGTCCGTATCGGACTGGACGGGAAAAAGCATCGCAGAAATTTGAATATTTTAGTCTGCGGTGGTTCTGGTGCGGGAAAAACGAGGTTTTTCTGCAAGCCAAATGCTATGCAGTGCAACACATCTTTTGTAATACTCGACCCAAAGGGCGAAATCGTCCGTGACATCGGCGGTCTGTTGGAAAATAAAGGCTATGAGGTGCGTGTACTTGACCTTATCAATATGCACCGCAGCCATTGTTACAATCCTTTTGTCTATCTGCGGAATGATAACGATGTTCAGAGGTTGGTAAAAAACTTGTTTAAGGCGACCACGCCGAAAGGCTCACAGTCGCAAGACCCGTTCTGGGATACGGCGGCAAGTATGCTGCTTCTGGCTCTGGTATTTTATCTGAAATATGAAGCACCGCCAGACGAGCAGAATTTCCCGATGGTTATGGAGCTGCTCCGTGCAGGCGAAGTCCGAGAGGACGATGACAGCTATGTAAGCCCTCTGGATGAGCTGTTTGACCGTCTGGAAATGGTAAACCCAGAGCATATCGCCCTAAAGTATTACAGGGATTATCACAGTGGTAGTGCAAAGACCTTAAAGAGTATCCAGATAACCCTTGCCGCAAGGCTTGAAAAATTCAATCTGGAGAGCCTTGCAGGGCTTACCGCCACCGATGAGCTTGACCTGCCAAGTCTGGGAGAAAAGAAGGTCGCTCTGTTCGCTCTGATACCAGACAACGACACGAGCTTTAACTTCCTTGTCAGTATCCTTTATACCCAGCTCTTTCAGCAGCTTTTTTATCTGGCAGACCACAAGTACGGAGGAAGCCTGCCTGTGCATTGCCATTTCATAATGGACGAATTTGCGAATGTTTCATTGCCTGATGACTTTGATAAAATCCTGTCCGTTATGCGTTCCAGAGGGGTATCGGTATCCATTATCCTGCAAAATCTGGCACAGCTCAAAGCCCTTTTTGAAAAGCAATGGGAAAGCATTGTCGGCAACTGCGATGAGTTTCTGTATCTGGGCGGCAACGAGCAAAGCACCCACAAATATGTGTCAGAGCTTTTGGGCAAGGAAACCATTGATACCAACACCTACGGGAAAAGCTCTGGGCGGAGTGGTAACTATTCAACAAATTATCAGATTTCGGGGCGTGAGCTGATGACCCCAGACGAAGTGCGTATGCTTGATAACCGTTACGCACTTCTTTTTGTGCGTGGGGAACGCCCCGTTATGGACTTCAAGTATGACATCTTGAAGCACCCGAATGTGAAGCTGACGGCTGACGGAGGACAACCGCCGTATATCCACGGAGAGCCTACGCAGGCTGTCGCAACCCTTGTGTTTGACAGTGATATTCCAGATAACGCCGTGAGCGTGAAAGCTGTCAGCACTTCCTATGAGCTTCTGTCCGATGAGGACTTGGAAGAAATATTCAATTTATAAGGAGGATTTACCCTATGAAACTTTTTAAGAAGAACGAGAATAAGAAAACCACGAAGCTGCCGATGAATGGAAAGGTTAAGAAAGGCTTCCGCTATTACTGTATGGCTGTTATGGCAATGACATTTGTGCTTGGTACTTCCGTAACCGCCTTTGCTGCCAATGACCCCATTCAGGTAGTCAACAATCTGTCCGATTTCATTTTCGGTCTGGTGAGGGCTGTCGGTATGATTATGCTCGGCTTTGGTATCGTGCAGATTGGTCTTTCCCTCAAATCCCACGACCCGTCCCAGAGAGCCAACGGCTTTTTGACCCTTGCAGGCGGCGTTGTCATTACCTTCGCAAAAGAAATCTTGACTCTTATCACAGGCAAAAAAGAGCAGCTTACTTTTTGGGGTAAGCTGCAATACATAAGGATATTTAAAATATGTTGCGAATTATTTGCCAAAATTCATTCCATCCCATAACGATTGACATTAGACCGCCTATAAATCCTACAAGGGTAACAATTATATTTAGAAGTTTTATAATCCAATTATGTTTTGCCCTGCAAGTGGTTTCGTCTGAAATAAACCCAAACCAATGGAGCAATAAAATAGGTAACGAAACAATAAACTTGATACCGTCAGAAAAACAGGAAAACGGATTAAAAAGATTCTTCCTTATGGATTTTTCAGCTTCTTTAAGAGTTCCTAAATGGCGTATGAACATATCATCACAGTCCTGTGCCGACTGATTTATTCTGTTCATAATTATGCCATTATCACGTTCGTTGATAGCATTCCGTAATTCTGGCAAGAAGTTCACCAGCAATTGGTAATTGCTTGTACTAAATCCTCGTAGGTTATCAGTAACATAAGCAAATATTCCATCAGAGCCAAGTTCATATTGCATTGATTTTACATCTGATGTTAGTTCGTAGTATAACTGTTGATTAAAACAGTTTCTCGACATAATTCCGTTTATTAGTTCAATGAATTTATGACGATAGCTATTTGTAAATTCAACCCGTTTGATTATATCGCTTAATTCAATACGCTTCATTATGAAACCTAATATAATTATTCCTATTATGATGAAAGCAGGAATTAACTTGTCCATAACATATCCCCTTACATAGTCAATTGCTTCCAACTGTTGGAGCAGTTGGCTTTTATATTATACAACATTTTTCTCATGCTTTCTACCTGCAAAGTATGAGAGTAGAAAGGAGGTTTGAAAATGCCAAAAATAAACTATTCGTTGAAAGGAGGCTGTAATCAGTGTCAGATAATTGGGTCGTACAAAATCTTGAGAACGCCTTAAACACTTGGAATGAGAAATTAGCCGAGATATGGCAGCTCATTACCCAATCTCCAGAGAACTTTAAGGGCGGCACGATATGGAATGTCATCGTGGATATTCACGGTGCGGTGCAGGCTATCGGACTTGCCCTGCTCGTGCTGTTCTTTGTTGTGGGTGTAATGCGTACCTGCGGAAATTTTGCAGAAGTCAAGCGACCAGAGCAGGCGTTGAAGCTGTTTATCCGCTTTGCCATTGCCAAAGGTGCAGTGACCTACGGATTAGAACTGATGATGGCACTGTTTAAGATTGTGCAAGGTATGATTTCCACGATTATGAATGCCGCAGGCTTTGGCTCGGCACAGCAGACGGTGTTGCCGCAGGAAATCGTGACAGCAGTTGAAGACTGCGGATTTTTTGAGAGTATCTCGCTATGGGCGGTCACGCTAATAGGCGGACTGTTTATTACGGTGCTGTCATTCATAATGATTATGTCGGTATACGGCAGGTTTTTCAAGCTGTATATCTATACTGCCATAGCACCCGTACCCCTTTCCGCTTTTGCTGGAGAGCCGAGCCAAAGCGTCGGCAAGAGCTTCATTAAGAGCTATGCCGCTGTATGCCTTGAAGGTGCGGTTATCGTGCTTGCCTGCATTATCTTTTCCCTATTTGCTTCTTCTCCGCCTGTGGTCAATCCCGATGCGGCGGCAGTTACAATGGTATGGAGCTATATCGGGGAGCTTGTGTTCAATATGCTCGTCCTTGTCGGTGCGGTCAAAATGGCAGACCGTGTTGTAAGAGAAATGATGGGCTTGTAAGGGAGGTGGTATGATTGGAAGTCAAGATAAATAATGAAATCCGTAATTATACGGAGAGTATGTTTTTTGGACTGTCCCTCAGACAGTTCATTTTTTCTGTCCTTGCCTGCGGCGTGGCGGTGGGTTTGTATTTTCTTCTCCGTCCACGGTTTGGTACGGAAACCCTCAGTTGGGTTTGTATCTTAGGTGCGTTCCCCTTTGCGGCAATGGGATTTATCAAATACAACGGTATGACGGAAGAGCAGTTTGTCTGGGCGTGGATTAAATCGGAATTTCTGATGCCGAAAAAGCTGATGTTCCTGCCAGATAATCTCTATTACGAAACGATGAAGCCGACCATTGAAGCCCACGAAAAAGGGTTGCCGACAGTACGGAAAAAGCAGAAAGGCAGGACACCGAAACCAAAGAAAACGAAAAAGAAAAAAGCGAAACGCAGCAAGGAGGTAAACAATGCTGAGAACTCTTAAAAATCTGTTCAAGCAGGACAGGGAAAAGTTTGTTGTGCCGAAGTCGGTACAGAATGTTATCCCGATTAAGGCAATCTGGGATGACGGCATATTCCTTGTAGGCAGGAACAAGTACGCAAAGACTTTTAAGTTTGAGGATATAAACTATGCCGTGGCAAGCCGTGAGGATAAGGAAGCAATGTTCCTTGAATACTCGGAGCTTCTTAATTCCCTTGACAGCGGTGCGACCACGAAAATCACTATCAATAACCGTCGCTTGAACAAAGCTGATTTTGAACAGACCATTTTAATCCCAATGGCTGATGACGGTCTGGATAAGTACCGTAAGGAATATAACAAAATGCTTCTGGATAAGGCGACAGGGGCTAATTCCATCGTACAGGATAAGTATGTAACCGTATCCGTCTGCAAGAAGAATATTGAGGAAGCCCGAAACTACTTCGCCCGTGTGGGTGCTAACCTTATTGCCCACTTTAACCGTCTGGGGTCGAAATGTGTGGAACTGGACGCAGGCGACAAGCTGCGTATCTTCCACGACTTCTACCGTATAGGAGAAGAAACAGCGTTCCACTTCGATATTACCCAGACGATGCGGAAAGGTCACGATTTCAAGGGCTTTATCTGTCCCGATACCTTTGAATTTGAGAGCGACTGCTTCAGAATGGGTGACAGATATGGTCGTGTGATTTTTCTCAGAGAGTATGTGGCATATATCAAGGACAGTATGGTGGCGGAGCTTTGTGAGTTGAACAGGAATATGATGCTGTCCGTTGACATTATACCTGTTCCCACAGATGAAGCCGTGCGGGAGGTGGAAAACCGTCTGCTTGGTGTGGAAACCAATATCACGAATTGGCAGAGGAAGCAGAACCAGAACAACAATTTTTCTGCCGTTATTCCCTATGACTTGGAACAGCAGCGAAAGGAAAGCAAGGAATTTCTGGACGATTTGACGACCCGTGACCAGAGAATGATGTTTGCCGTGCTGACGATGGTGCATACGGCAGATACCAAAGAGCAGCTCGACAATGATACAGAAGCTCTCTTGACTACCGCAAGAAAGCATTTGTGCCAGTTTGCGGTGCTGAAATATCAGCAGATGGACGGATTGAATACAGCTCTGCCATTTGGTGTACGGAAGATAGATGCCCTGCGTACCCTCACAACAGAGAGCCTTGCAGTGTTTATCCCGTTCCGTGTGCAGGAAATCTACCATGAAAACGGTGTGTATTACGGTCAGAATGTTATCAGCAAAAATATGATTATCGCCAACCGCAGGCAGCTCCTTAACGGCAATTCCTTTATTCTCGGTGTGTCGGGTGCAGGAAAATCCTTTACCGCAAAGGAAGAAATGACGAATATCATTCTGACCGACCCCAACGCTGATATTATTATCATTGACCCAGAGCGTGAGTATTCCCCGCTTGTGAAAGCAATGAAGGGAGAAGTCATTCATATCTCTGCGACAAGTGAAAATCACATCAATGCTATGGATATGAACTCCGATTATGGTGACGGTGCAAACCCTGTCATTCTGAAATCGGAGTTTATTTTGTCCCTTTGCGAACAGCTCATCGGTGGCACGGACTTGGGAGCAAAGCAGAAATCCATCATTGACCGCTGTACGGCAAGCGTGTACCGCTATTATCAGCAGGGCAACTATATGGGAACGCCGCCCACCTTGCAGGACTTCCGTGAGGAACTGTTAAAACAGAATGAGCCAGAAGCACAGGAAATCGCCCTTGCGATTGAGCTGTTTACGGACGGGTCGCTCAACACCTTTGCAAAGCACACGAATGTTGATACCCACAGCCGTCTTATCTGCTATGACATTCTGGATTTGGGCAAGCAGTTACAGCCTATCGGTATGCTTGTCGTGCTTGACAGTATCTTAAACCGTATCACACAGAACAGAGCCAAAGGCAGAAACACATTTATTTTCATTGATGAAATCTATCTGCTCTTTCAGCATGAATACTCTGCAAACTTCCTCTTTACCCTCTGGAAGCGTGTGCGTAAATACGGTGCGTACTGTACAGGTATTACGCAGAATGTGGACGACCTTTTGCAGAGCCATACGGCAAGGACGATGCTTGCTAACAGCGAATTTATCATTATGCTTAACCAAGCATCTACGGACAGACTTGAGCTTGCCAAGCTCCTTAATATCTCCGACCTTCAGATGAGCTATATCACGAATGTCGGTGCAGGACAGGGATTACTCAAAGTTGGCAGCTCTCTTGTACCATTTGTAAACAAGTTCCCACGCAATACCGAGCTTTACAAGTTGATGACGACCAAGTTCGGTGAGGTCTAAGAAAGGAGGTTTTTTATGGCTGATATTAAATTCCGTGATACGGCTCATCGTGATTTCTTTCTGGAAAATATGATGAAATGCAGAGTGAACGACTGTTATCACAGGGCGTTTTTCTATGTGATGGGTATCGCTTCGGAAACGATGGCGAACATCAACCAGATGTTCAATTTCAAGGAGGACTGCATCGAGCCAGAGGGTATGCACGGCGGCTGGCAGACAAGTGGAACAGTCAAGGTCTGCCATCTTGCTTTTAACCTTTGGAACGGGTATGCAGAGGAAGGGCAGGAACGGTATTTCACGCCAGAGGAGTTGTTCTGCTGTGAGTTTGCTCCCTACTTTATGGAGGGTATCAAGGTCAGATACCCCGAATATTGCAGGGAGCTTCCTACTCCCAGAAAACAGACGGAAATTTCAAGATAAGAAAGGAAAAGCCTATGAAGAATTATAAATCTATTATCTGTGTTGTAGCCGCCGTGTGCCTGTTAGGTACGGCGGCTTTTTGCGGCTTCCGCATTTATCATTACTATGCAGAGGTGGACGAGCAGACGGAAACCTTTGAGGAGATTGCCGAGATGGTAGAGCAGGCTCCCACGGATGAAACCGTGCCAGACGATGCCCCTGTCAGCGAGGGAGAAGATGTGCTTGCCAAGTATCAGAAATTGTATTTACAGAATGAGGATATGGTGGGTTGGATTTCCATTGCCGGCACGACAATCAATTATCCTGTGATGCAGAGCAGGAACAATCCGAATTTTTATCTGAAGCACAATTTTGAAAAAGAGTACAGCGACTTAGGTACGCCTTATGTGCAGGAGAATTGTGATATTGCCGAAAGTGACAATCTGGTTATCTACGGTCATCACATCAAGGGTGGCAAGATGTTTGGAGCGTTGGAGGATTACAAGTCCAAGAGCTTCTATGAGGAACACAAGACTATTCAGTTTGATACCCTCACAGAGCAGGCAGAGTATGAAATCGTCGCTGTATTTAAGACTGTGGCGTACAGTTCTGAGGGCTTCCGATACTACGACTTTGTTGATGCGGAGAATGAGGAAGAATTTAATTCCTATGTCGGGAAGTGCAAGGAGCTTGCTTTGTATGATACAGGTGTGACCGCTGAATACGGCGACAGGCTCATTACCCTTTCCACCTGCGAATACTCCGCACAGAACGGCAGACTCGTTGTAGTAGCAAAAAAGGTCGGCTGATTTGAACGCAAATCCTCTGGGAAAGGAGGTTTTCTATGGCTGATATTAAAACCAGAGATGCGGTTAAAGGCACGATAAAGACCATAGATAAAGCCACCATAGCCAGTGAGCGTATGAAATCTGCCTATGTGGGGATAAAGGACAAGGCGGAACAGGGATATTACGCTGATGAAAGCTCTGCCACAGAATATGCTACGGACAGGATTTCTTTTGCGGCAGACCGTGTAAAGGACGAAGGTATCCACCAGTTCAATAAGCAGGGGCAAAAGGCAGTCAAGACAACGCAGGATAATATCGGTAAGGCAAAAGATAAAATAACCGATTTCAAGCAAAGTCGGGCTGTCAAAGCAGCAGAACAGAAAGCTGCACAGAATATGTCAGAACAACACGGCTTGCAGATCCGTCATGGGGCTGCAAGCCGTTCTTCTGCCCCCGATGTTTCCCAGACAGCAAAATCGCAGTTGATAAAGACCCGACAGCAGGGGCAAAAAATGATTAAGACCACAGCCCGAAGTGCAGAAAAAGCGGTGAAAACAACTGCTAAGGGAACAGTCAAGACTACCGAAAAGGGAATTAAAACCGCACAGGCAACTTCTAAGGCGGCGATTAAAACGACGGAAACCTCGGTAAAAACGGCACAGGCAGTGGCAAAGGCTTCTGCGAAAACTGCCCAAAAGGCAGCACAGGCGGCAAAAGCCACCGCAAAGGCAACCGCTGAAGCAACAAAAGCTACGGTCAGAGCCACCATAACTGCGGTCAAGGCGATTATTGCAGGAACAAAAGCTCTGATTTCCGCTTTAATTGCAGGTGGTTGGATTGCAGTTGTGATTATTCTCATTGTTGTCCTGCTCGGCTGTGCTGTTTCCCTGTTTGGTGGCGGAAGCGGGAGCAACGCCTATACCCCTGTCAGTGCAGAGGTGGAAGCCTATGAGCCTTTGATACAGAAATATGCCAAACAGTACGATATTCCCGAATATGTGGAGCTTATCAAGGCGGTAATGATGCAGGAAAGTGGTGGGCGTGGACTTGACCCCATGCAGGCGGCGGAGGGCAGCTTTAACACAAGGTATCCCCATGAGCCGAACGGGATACAAGACCCAGAGTATTCCATCCAGTGCGGCGTACAGGAGCTGAAAGCCGCCCTTATCTCTGCCGAGGTGGAAAACCCGATTGACATGGAGCGTATCAAGCTCGCCTTGCAGGGCTATAACTTTGGCAATGGGTATATCTCATGGGCAAAAACCAACTACGGCGGCTATTCCTATGCCAATGCGGTAGAATTTTCCACCATGCAGGCGGCACGGTTAGGTTGGGACAGCTATGGCGACACGCAATATCCCGCCCATGTGCTGCGGTATTATCCATACGGGAGAGCGTTCACAAGCGGCGGTAACCAAGCCATTGTAGAGGTTGCCTTGACGCAGCTCGGCAATGAGGGTGGTCAGCCTTATTGGAGTTGGTATGGATTTGATGGGCGTGTGGAATGGTGTGCCTGCTTCGTATCGTGGTGTGCCGACCAGTGTGGTTATATCGAAAGCGGGATTATCCCGAAATTCGCAGGCTGCGTGGACGGCTCAAATTGGTTTAAGGGTAACGGACAATGGCAAGACAGAAACTACGAGCCGCAAGCAGGCGATATTATTTTCTTTGATTGGGAAGGCGACGGAGAAACCGACCATGTAGGCATTGTGGAGAAATGCGAAAACGGTGTCGTTTACACCGTGGAGGGTAATTCTGGCGATGCTTGCAGACAAAAGCAATATACGGTTGGAAGCAGCTCCATCTATGGTTACGGTGTTCCTGCCTATTAAAAATGGGCAAAAGAAAAACCAGAGGTTTATTCCCCTGGCTCTTTTGCCTTACATAGTCCGCTGACAGTTGCTTCAACTATGGACAGCTCTTTATCGTTTAGTTTGTCGAGCTGTGCGTCTAAGCGTCTGCGGACGGAACTTTTCTTGACTTCATTATCTGGGAATATGTACTCGTCAACCGACACATCAAACATCGTAATAAGTTGGATAAACAGCTCGATGCTTGGGTACTGCCCCTCATTTTCGATGGATTGGATGTGTCTGGGTGCATAGCCGATTATACCAGAAAGCTCTTCCCTCGTTATTCCTCTGGCTTCACGGGCTTTCTTAATAGCCTGTCCTATCGGCGTAAAATCGAAGTCAAAATGATTGTTCCTTTCGTCCATTAGCTCACCACCTTGTACCTGTAAAATCGTACTATATATATTTTACAGAAACGAGGCTTCTTATGAAGCGGTCTGAAATCTCTTGCAATAGGATATTAAACCTCTTATATCAGGCGATTAAAGTTCATAATTGCATACTTGATACTGCTCGGCAAATCAATTATAATAAATGTTGTCATACCGTGTCAGGTTTTTGATGGTATCTTATTATCAAAGGAGAATAAGACAATGCAGGAAAGCAGGTTGTTTAAGATAGTATATCACTTACTTGATAAAGGTCGGACTACTGCCTCAGAACTGGCAGAAAAGTTTGAAGTATCTGTAAGAACGATTTATAGAGATATTGACGCTCTAAGCGGCGCAGGTATTCCTATTTATGCGGAAGCGGGGCGAAATGGCGGCATTTATTTAATGAATGACTTTGTTATGGATAAAGCTGTGCTTACCGAAGAAGAAAAGCGAGAAATTCTAACAGCCTTGCATAGCATCAATTCCACAAGCAATATTGACAACAGCCAAATACTGCAAAAACTCTCTGCGATATTTAATGTCGGTTCAGAAAGCTGGCTTGAAGTGGATTTTTCCAGATGGGGCAATAACGGAACTGATAATACAAAATTTGAATTGCTGAAATCGGCAGTAATTCAACAAAGGTGCGTGAAAATAACCTACGCCAACTCCTATGGAACGATTAGCGAGAGAATTATCCAACCGTTAAAAGTGTTATATAAATCTATGTCGTGGTATTTGAAAGCGTACTGTACGGAAAAACAGGACTATCGCATTTTTAAGCTGACTCGCATTATAACATTGGAAGTGCTTGCAGACACTTTTGATAAAAAGTCTTTTCCAGAATTAGATGAGATGTCGGGGCAAGTTTATAGTACAATCGTACTGCGCTTTGCCAAAGAAATCTCGTATCGTGTTTATGATGAATTTGATAATACTCAAATAAGCACAGAAGAAAATGGGGATTTAATCGTATCTGTTGAAATGCCAGAAGATGAATGGTTAATCGGGTATTTGTTATCATTCGGAACACAGGTGGATATTGTAGAGCCTGCGCATCTCAAGGACATCGTTGCAAAGCAGGCGAAAAGTATCTATGAAAAATATAAATCTTGACACAGGGTGTCAGTATAAGTGTGGTACAATCTACTCACAAATTAGAATAAATAGAGATTTATAAGGAGAACATTATGGCTTTCGATTTCAAAAAAGAATACAAAGAATTTTATATGCCGAAGAACAAACCAGAGATTGTTACTGTTCCGAAGGCTAACTACATTGCTGTACGAGGAAAAGGCAATCCTAACGAGATTGACGGCGCTTATCAGCAGGCAATCAGCATCCTATACGCTGTTGCTTACACGCTGAAAATGAGCTATAAAACAGAACATAAAATCGAGGGCTTTTTTGAGTATGTTGTTCCTCCGCTGGAGGGCTTTTGGTGGCAGGATAATGTTGATGGTATAGACTACGCCGATAAAGCTGCATTTAACTGGATTTCTGTCATTCGCCTGCCCGAATTTATTACTAAAAAGGATTTTGAATGGGCGGTAGAAACCGCATCCGAAAAGAAAAAGCTCGACTGCTCATCGGCGGAATTTCTGACCGTTGATGAGGGCTTGTGTGTTCAAATAATGCACATAGGCGCATTTGACGATGAACCGCAAACGGTAGCGTTAATGGATGAATATATAGCGCAGAACGGTTATGAAAATGATATAACCGAAAGCCGATTGCATCACGAAATTTACTTATCAGATGCACGGAAAGTAGCACCAGAAAAATTGAAAACCGTTATTCGCCATCCAATTAAAAGGTCAAGGCAAAAAAATATTTAAAAATCTATTGACTCTGACGCTGCGTCATAGTTTAGAATGATATTACACGGAAAGGAGTGATAAATATGCGAACAGTAAAAGAGGTTAGCAAACTAACAGGTGTTAGTGTGCGCACACTACACTATTATGATGCCATTGGTCTTTTAGAGCCTACAAAAGTAACTGATGCAGGCTACCGAATGTATGACGATACATCCCTTAGCCGTTTGCAAAACATTCTGTTGTTTCGTGAATTGCAATTTTCTCTAAAAGAAATTAAAGAAATTCTTGATAGTCCTAATTTTAATCAAGAGGAAGCAATAGCGCAGCAAATCAAACTGTTAGAATTGCAATATAAGCATATAGGCGAGCTTATTTCCTTTGCCCGTGAAATTCAAACTAAAGGAGTAAAGACAATGAATTTTGAAGTTTTTGATGCGAAAGAAATTGAACAATACAAGGCGGAAGTCAAATCAAAATGGGGAAATTCTAAAGCATATCAAGAGTATGAACAACGAGCTGTTTCTCACAGTGAACACAACTATCATAAATTTGCCAATGAGATTATGTCGTTGTTCACCGAGTTAGGAGCGATGAAGCAATTGCCCCCTACAGATAAGGCTGTTCAAGAAAAAGTAGCTGCTTTGCAATCCTATATAAATGAAAACTTCTATACTTGCAGCAATGACATTTTAAAAGGTTTGGGCGAAATGTATGTCTGTGATGACCGGTTTAAGAAAAACATTGACCGTGTTAGCGGAGAAGGAACAGCGGAGTTTGTAAGAGAGGCAATTTTCATTTATTGTGATAAGTAAAGCTTGAATATGAACGCCAATGAATATCTTACTCCACCCGAAGTAGAGTCCCGTTAAAGAGTGAATTTCGGACATATCAACCACTGGTTCCTGTTAAAAATCGTCATACAGCGGTATAGTGGATGCAAGAAAGGAGGTGCTCCTCATGGAACAGGAGCAAATCGGAAAGTTCATAGCGTCCTGTCGGAAGGAGCAGGGTTTCACACAAGCCGTTCTTGCGGAGAAACTTGGCATCACAGACCGCGCTGTATCAAAATGGGAAACTGGGCGGAGTCTGCCAGATACAGCCATCATGCCAGAACTATGTGACTTGCTAAAAATAAATCTAAGCGAGCTTTTTAGTGGGGAGCGAATCGCAATGGAAAACTACAAGGAAACTTCGGATGCTTTGCTTTTGGAGATGAAGAAGCAGGAGGAATCGTCAAATAAACGGATTCTGCATCTGGAGAAGCTTCTTATCACAATGACGATTGTTGTATCTCTCACAATGATATTTGTCGGATGCTATCTGATGAAAGCACATCTTGCCCTCGGAATCGCTTTATTGGCATTTGGAGCTGCGATAGTTTTCTTCACTTGCTTTGTAGGAGTAAAAATTGAGCACGATACGGGATACTACGAATGCCCTGTATGCAAAAAAAGATATGTACCGACAACGAAAGCTGTTGTTATGGCTCTGCATAGCGGCACATCAAGAAAGATGAAATGCCCGTACTGCGGGAACAAATCATATCATAAAAAGGTTCTTACGAAGTGATGCAACGCTCTATATCTTGTAGTATAGAATTATCACTTGTTGGAGGAAGCGTATCTAATGCAAAAAGAAAAGTTTATACTATGCCCCGTCTGCGGCAACAAAACAAGGGTGCAGATACGGGAAGATACAGAGCTAAAGAACTTTCCGCTATTCTGTCCCAAATGCCATAAGCAGACATTGATAAATGCGAAGCAACTGAATATCACAAAAGCAGAAGTGCCAGACGCTAAGACGCAGAGCCGAT